>Ga0214917_10005264_pt1 | contig 13906 bp, 8 predicted proteins | sample LL_1208_BB_MetaG_FD_177983 | JGI IMG/M metagenome (GOLD analysis project Ga0214917, IMG submission 177983) | Freshwater microbial communities from Lake Lanier, Atlanta, Georgia, United States - LL_1208_BB | ecosystem: Environmental > Aquatic > Freshwater > Lake | place: USA: Georgia | collected... | reverse complement strand
CCCACGTAAGTAAGGGCCTCTAACCATGCGCCCAACCCCGTACGTCGCCTCGCTTCGAATCTACGAACCACTCACGAGTTTCTCACCCGCAGATCAATTGCGGTGGTCAACGATTCCCATCGAAAGTTACACCGGACGTGAAGAACAACTTCGCGCGCTCCAACGCACAATCCTTTCTGAACCACCAACTCTCAAAGCAGATGGCGCTCACATCATTGATCACGATGGCGTTCGTTTCGTCTCGCCATGGTCAACCGCGCGACGCTGTTGGGCTGCAGTTGAAGATTTCAAGAACTCACTTCCTTCCAGCGTCATCCCATTCTTTATGCCAGAAAGTTTGAGCGATGCACTGAGTGAAGAAACGGAAGGTTTAGAAAACCGGGTTCCGCACATCATCTCCGAAACGTGGATCATTCCACCGCGATGGTTTTCACTCTTTACTCCTGAAGAACGACTCCGTGGAAATAATGCTGATGGCCCATTCACCATCATGCGCACCGACATCGCTAATGCAAAGAAACGTTGCATCTCGACTCATCAAATCGTCCGACAAGCTTTTGGTCCTGGACCCGTCGAAGAGGAGATTGTGCAATTACTGAATTGGCTCAATGTCTTCCACCCCGAATCAATTGTTGAATGTGATTACGGTGGATTGGCTCTATACCTCGAGAAGGCTCTTACCGATGATGGTGAACCAGGTCTCGAAGCAGATCGCTCAATAGAAGATGTCACTCTTTCGCTTCAAGGTTTATCCAATGGCGATGGAGCACTTGCCGGACAGGGCTATGAGGCACTCGTAACCCGCTGGCGGAAAGTTGCCGCTTTAGAGCAGGCGATGTAGGTCTCAAAATATTTGGAGTTTCACCCTTTTTGTAATCGGGGTGATAGTTCAATAATAGGCTTTCACCCTACTGGCATTAGAAAAGGGTGATAGGACAAAAAGTGAAAGTTGGGTTGAAAAGCACAGTAAGCCTTGCTGTCGCCTCACTTTTCCTCTCCTTATTCACGCTAATCCCAATTCAGGTATCGCTGGCACCCGAAGCAAAGGCAGCAGATTGCTCAGCCACCGCAGCCAACAATCTCACGGCAACAGCAGCCCACGGAAAAGTGTTCTACATAGATTCAGGTGTGTCGCCAAAAGTTGACGCTTCTTATGTTGGCTACAAAATCAATAACACAGCAGGTAGCGGCTCACAGTCGGGATTATGGGTAGCACTTGAAACCTTTACTGGTGGCAAAGTTGGACTCGCAAACCCAGTTGATTCTTATCAACAACTGCCAAGTATTGCTTCTGGTAATTACAAAACTGCTTTCTTTCTACTGAAGGCGAGTGGCCCAACCACTCTCGCGCAAACTCACACAGTCAAGATATATAACAAACGTCCAGACCTTGCTGGCGCATCTGCACTTCTAACTTGCACTTTTACTTTTACCGCAGTAAAGGAAACAATCAAGGCAAACGCCAACAAAGTAAATTCAGTTTCATCATCGCTAAGTCCAGGTACTCCAACGCTTGGTGGAACTCTAACTATTTCTGTGACGAGCGCGAACACTGGAAAAGTCGGTCAAGGTTCTACGCCAGATAATTCTCTGTTTTGGGTCTCACCCGCCGCAGTATCTACCTGGCCAACTCGATCTCTCCGTCTTGAGTCAACCACGATAAATCTCGGATGCACCGGAGGAAGTACTGCGGGTAATACAACAGTGACCATCACAGACACATTGAGTTACTCAAATGCCCAGACAGCTTGTTTCAATAACGCATCAGGTACCTGGACCGCAGATTATGTTTTTCGAATTATTGGCCCCGGGCCCTCATCGCTAACTCCTTATCCCGTTGCGATGATTGCGTCGGGCACACAGTACAAACACTCAGATATTTCGGGCTTGAGTTTTGGCACCCCCGTAAACCTATCCGGAGTTGCCTCCAGCGCTTTTACAGTCACCGTAACTGCCTCATCAACAGTAGTTTCGTCAACTTCAAGTAATGCTGTAGTTCGGTACACCGTAACCATGACAACAACGTCATCCACGGTCGTGCGAGTTGACGAAATTATCGATAAACGCGCGAATAACACCACATTTGTTGCAGGGTCGGCGAAGCTGAACAACGTGGCAATTTCAGACCCCGTAACGGTGGCTTCAGAAGCAGGACTTTCACCTCCGCCATTGCATTACATCGGTCCATTTAGCGTGGTCAGTAGCTCTGCTACGACGCTCGTATATGACATGAATGTTCCTTGTGCTGCTGGTAGCGCCACCTATACAAATGTTGTTTACGCACTTGTCGGTGAACAGATTTTGGGCGCTAGTACGACAACCCTCTCCGCTGCAGTCGTTACGACTATTACCAATGGGGCAAATTGCAATGTCACTACAACGACGACTACTCAAACAATCAATCCAACAGGGCAGACTTATCCCGCCACAAATCTTGCATCAGATTCTGGAACCGGTAAAAGCACAGCAACATTGAACGGCTATGCAAATGCCTATGGCCTAGCCAATGTCACGGCGGCATTCCGATACTCGAAAGATTCAAATCTGGTTTCGAACACGACTTTGACGGCGCAACAAAATGTCACCGGTTCATCTCCACTTTCTCTCAGTGCCAATATTTCAAATTTGGATCCTGGAACTACTTATTACTTCCGAATCGAAGTTGGGTCGGTTCAAGGTGCCATTCTGAATTTCACAACTCCACCAGTTTTGGCTCAACCGGTTGTAACGACTGGAGCAGTCTCAGGCATTACTGGATCAGGAAATAATATTGCCGTTACTCTCAACGGTGTCGTCAATGCAAATTTAAACTCCTTGAGCCCTATCGCTTTTGAATATTGCTTGTACAACGCCAGTACGTGTAATAGCACCACGATGTCCGCAAGTATTACGACGGTTGCCGTTCAGATGGATGATGGAACAGGCGCAGCGACGAACTTAACCCTTTCTGGATCAGGTGATTATCCAGTAAATACCGATGGAATTACAGGCGCCCAAAGAATTACGGGTTTGGATTCAGGTAATACTTACTTTTATCGGACAGTTGCAACTTGTACAAGCACAATCACAACCTACTGCCCTAATAACACCACAAAATTTTCAGGAACAATTCGTCAATTTACTTTGGGTAAAATCACTGTAACAACGACTGAAGCTACTTTGGTTGCAAGCACGACCGCTACTTTGAATGGAACGGCAAACGCAAATTCGGCCAACAGCCAAACTTGGCAGTTCCAGTATTGCGCATCTGGTGCAGGTTGTACTGCTAGTTCTCTGAGCGGAACCACCAATAGTCCTGGCACAGCGACAAGCATTACCGGAAGCAGCACTTCGTCAATTACCACCAATTTAACGGGGCTCACCGCGAATACAACCTATTACTATCAAGCAGTTGGTTTAGACGGAGGAGTAGCTAAGAGTTTTGGTGACATTCTTAGCTTTAGAACGATAACAATTACGACCAGTTCTCTACCTGGTGGTACAAAAGATGTTTCTTACTCAGCATCCGTAGCTGGAGCGGGAGGCTCAGGATCATATTCGTTTTCAGTGACGTCAGGTTCACTTCCTGCTGGATTAACGATATCTAATGATGGATTGATATCAGGAACGCCAACTGCTTCAGGAACTTCTAACTTTACTGTCACTTTGACTGATCTATACTACAACACCACCACGACAAAGAATTTGAGTATCGTGGTTATCGAAGTTGTTACCAATGCCGCTTCAAGCATCACAGCAACCGGAGCAACGTTAAATGGATCTTCTTCTGTCAATTTAGGAACTCCAAAATTTTGCTATGCGTCTAGTAATCCAAACGGAAATTTTGACGCCGCCTCGTGCACCAGTATTGCTGCAGCAGAGGCCAATTCGCCATATACAGCAGCGCTTTCGGGATTAACTGCCTCCACCACCTATTGGTTCCAGTTAACAGGAACTAGCGGAGGCAATACTTATTACGGAGCTACGCTTACATTCCGAACACTTCCAGTAGTCACAACTGTTTCCGCAAATTCCATCGCAACGACAACTGCCACAATTCGTGGGTCGGCAACTGAAGAATTAACGGCTGGGTCATTGAAGTTGTGTTTTTCGTCGACGGACCCAGCGGCCAACTTTGATTATGCAAACTGTACGGGAGGAACTGTTTCAGGAACTTTCTCAGGTTATTCGCGGGACCTAACCGGACTTACGGCTTCAACAACTTATTACTTCCAGATGATGGGCCAACTCAGCGGCAGTACATATTACGGCTCCAGACTTTCCTTTAAGACCCTTCCAACATTGACGGCAAGCGCTGCGAGCAGCGTCGCAGCGACGACTGCGACGATCGGAGCGACTGCAACTGAATCGCTGACTGATCCGAGACTTTGTTTTTCATCTACAAATCCTGCTGGGAATTTTGATTGGTCGGCGGCTACTTGTTCTTCAGGAACCACAGCTGGAACAAATGCGGGATACACAGAAAACTTGAGTGGGTTGACAGCGAGTACAACTTACTACTTCCAACTTACTGGCAAAGTTGATGGCGTTATCTATTATTCAGATAAATTATCCTTTAAGACTTTACCAACTGTTACCACTACGGCAGCAAATTCAGTGGGATCAACTACTGCAACAATTGGCGGAACTGCAACTGAAGCCCTCACGGCTGGATCAATTAAATTATGTTTCTCATCCACCGATCCCGCAGGAAATTTCACTTACGCGTCTTGCGATGGTGGCACAGTCTCGGGAACATCCGCAGGATATTCACGCGCATTGACTGGGTTAACAGCATCTACTACATACTATTTCCAACTGATTGGCCAATTGGCAGGTGCTACTTATTACGGCTCGGTCTTAAATTTCACGACCTCGGCTGCGAATGCGGTCTACACCGTAACTTTCAATGGGAATTCACCCACAAGTGGTAACCCAACCGCGGCAAGCGTGACTCAGGCTTCTTCTGGTGCCGAAGTAACTCTTACAAGTGCAGGAGATCTCGTGAAAACCGGGTATTCATTCGGTGGTTGGAATGAAAACACGGGTGGCACGGGCACTAATAGAAACGCTGGAACCGGTTATACGCCGACGGGAGATATCACGCTTTATGCGAAGTGGAATCCAAATACTTACACAATCACATATAAAGCAGGCGCAAATGGCACCGGAAGTGACATTGTCGATTCGTTTGTATTCGAGAATTCAATTTCCTTACGAGGTGCAAATGCGGCTCTAACGAGAGCCGGCTATTCAATCGCAAGTTGGTCGCTGACTGATGGTGGAACGCAGAATTATGCTTTGAGTGCGAGCTATTCATCCGCAGCAAATCTCATCCTGTATCCAGTTTGGAGTGCCCAGACCTATACAGTCACTTATGACTATGACAATGCAACTGGTGGAAATGGAACTGCTTCGTCAAGCTTTACTTCAGGTGGCGCCGCAATCACACTTCCAAGCCCAACTCGTACAGGATATGCCTTCTCAGGTTGGCACTCTGATTCCAATAAGACAGTTCTAGTCGGCGGAGCTGCAGCACAATATTCACCAACCCAGTCTTTGACGTTATACGCCAAATGGACAATCAATCAGTACACGATTTCTTATGATGGAAACTTAAGTGATGGTGGCTCTACGCCAAATGCAGTCACGCAAAATTACAACACCACCTTTACCGTTGCTGCAAACACTTTTACTCGCTTGGGATATTCATTCGTCAATTGGAATGCTGCGTCAGCAGGAAATGGAGTTTGGTATACCGAAAGCGTCTCGAGTTACACCGTTGGTGCAAGCAATGCGACTTTATACGCGATCTGGAGCATCAATACCTACACGGTTACCTACAACGGCAATGGAAGTGACGGAGGTACAGTCCCAGTAGATGCCTCCTCTCCTTACAATTATGGAAGCACTGTGACAGTTCTTGGTAATTCTGGAAATCTCACCAAATCAGGATTCACATTTGCTGGCTGGAATACACAAAATGATGGTCAAGGATCTTCGCGCGCTGCCACCTCGACATTTGTTCTCGGAGCTGCAAATGTCACATTGTGGGCAGTCTGGACCTCGAATCAAGGCGGAGGTGGAAATACCCCAGCGCCTTCTGCGCCACCGGTGACGCCAGCGCCAATCATCACCTCAATTTCCAAATTAGAAATTTGTGCAACCGGAAACGAAGTTGTCATCGCAGGCAATTACTTTGAAGGCGGTCGAGTCACACTTGACGGTTTAGCGGTCATTGTGCGATCCATATCCAATACGAGTATCACTGCTGTACTTCCTCAATCAACAGGTGGAACTCGAACCATTAGAGTTACAACACCAACGGGCGTTGCTCTAGCGACCATCAGATACATCGATGTTCCAAAACCTAAGTTCATCCCAATCCTTATTCCATACATGGCACAGGGAGATTCCGTTTCGCTACCCGTTAACGCGACAAACGCCTTCGCTTACTCAACGCGCGATCGCCTACCAAGCGGTCTCGTTCTAAACCCAGCAACAGGAGCCATCTCCGGAATTCCTACCGAGAATGGAATCTTTTCTTTCTTGCTCACAGCCACAGGAATATGCGGCGAAACTGATCAGGTCATCGAGTTGGATATTGATAAACCCACTCCGAATGCCATCAGTTTCCGCGTCAATCTCTTGCCAAATTCGGCTTGTATGAATCAAGCGGCGAGAGATTCTCTCAACCTCTTCCTAGATAAAGTGCGAGAAATTGCACCGCGCAATCTCATTCCTGATATCTACATCAGCGGCGGTGGAGTCGGTGACCCAACGACTCTTGGCGCCGAAAGACTCGACTGTATTTGTGAGACATTCCTTGATGCTGAGGTTTATGGCAATGTCATCGACGGTGAATTTACCGGCTCACCAAATCGCATTGAAATTATCGTCTATTGGGCGAAGCCATGATGAGTAGAAGTATGACCTCAAGTGCGCTTCGAGCATTTGTCTCTCTTGCGATATTTACTGTTGCGACCATTACTGGAATTAGTAATTCCTGGGCATATGCGGGAACCTTAGAAAACGGCAACCTTGCTTATGCAGCCTCGGAATTCAATAAAGGCGAAGCGTGTGATTACTTACCGGGATATGAAACAGGTTATGACGCTTGGCATTTAGTCCTCACAACTCGTGGTGCGACTTTTATGGCCGATCCTGCCAATCCCAAAATTTCAGTAAATTTAAATATTGTTTTCATGCGCACCGATGGAACAAAGTATGTAATTAAGTCTGGCGCGCTTGTCCAATTTGGCAAGGGCGCTTACGTTTATACGTTAACTAAAGACAAAGATCGGATTGTTCAAGCAGGATCTCTGGCAACAATTAACACTATTGATTCTGGAATGCGACTTTCCCATACCTGTCCAGGCGCTGGCACTGCCTCGTTTGTGCCAACAATTACACCTGCTCCAACTCCTACCCCCACACCAAGTCCAACCCCAACAGAAACTCGAACTCCGTCTCCCTCGCCTACACCAACTATTTCTCCTGCGTCTGCTACTTCTCCAACCCCGACAGCTACTCCTGCTCCATCTCCGACTTCGCGATTTTCTGGCACTCTTGAAAACGGAAATCTTGCTCTTGCTGATTCCGAGTTCAATAAAGGAGAAGCATGTGATTACTTGCCTGGATTTGAAACTGGTTATGACGCTTGGCACTTAGTTCTAACGACTCGTGGCGCTACTTTTATCCAAGATCCAAGAGATCCTAAGAAATCGATTGATCTCAATATTCTTTTCCAGCGCACCAACGGCACTCGTTATGTCATAACCACAGGTGCATGGGTTCAATTTGGTAAAGGTGCGTATGTTTACACCCCAACTTCTGCACAAGACCGAATTGTTCAGAGCGGTACTTTCGCCGCAACAAATACCACGAGTTCGGGAATGCGCCTTTCACATACGTGTCCAGGCGCTAAGTCAGTAACTCCTGTTGCGACTCCAACGCCGACCCCTGCGCCAACTCCTTCCGTTACAACTTCACCATCGCCCGTGGCGACACCCACACCGACACCAACTCCTTCTCCAACTCCAGTTGTTTCACCTACGCCAACCCCGACTCCAACACCAACAATTACCCCTACGCCAACTCCATCGCCTTCTAAAGTGAAAGATCCTTGCAAGCTTTGTATCGTCATGTCGTATACGAAAGTAACCCCACGACCATCAGAATCGCCTGGTCCTGGTTACAAGAGCGTGACGCCAACCCCCAGCCCTACTCCAACAACGTCGGCATCACCATCCGCATCACCGCGCCCAACCGCATCGCCAACTCCTTCAGTTTCTCCGCGCCCAACTACGAGCCAAACACCTGCTCCTACCGCGACACCGACTGTGGCTCCAACATCATCACCGCGCCCAACCACATCGCCATCAGCGACTACTACAACTTCTCCAACTCCTGCTCCGACCTCCACGATTTCTCCAACACCAACACCTCAAGAGCCTCCTTCTTTCCCAACTCCACCACCTGTTCAAGAACCAAAGAACGTTGTCTTCGTAACTCCAACAACCCCAACAGTGGTGGAAGTTCCTAAAGCAACCCCTGCTCCAAAACCAGAAATTACTGTTACGGAACAACCTAAATACGGAACGATTACATTCGATCCCGTTAATCCGTTGACCTTCTATTACACGTGGAACGGAACTGATCTTTCTTCCACTGCAGTCGATAAAGTCACTTTCACCTACAAAGACGTTAAAGGAACCACGAGAGTTGTAACTCGCGAATTCGTATTGAAGCAGCAGGGAGATGTTCCTCGTTTAATTCAAACCGGACCTAACGCGCAAGGAAAATGTAAGCCGACAAAACCAACCGGAACAACGGTCGGTAAGATTTCGGTCAATAATGTTTCTCTTCCTATAAAAGCATTCACCTATCCTGCGGGCGGTGTTATGGAGCCACAGAAAACAACTCTTTCTGCTGGTCTCTCGCAACGCCACATGCCACTGAGTGCAAATATCGGCACCTCGGTGATTACTTGGCACGTCAATTACAACGGTTGCTGGAATGCATTGAACGTATTGACGCAGAAGAAAGTGGGTTCCACGTTCTCGGTCACCGACGAAAAGGGCAAAACCCTCAAATATCGGATCGACAAGAAGCTTGTGGTGAAGAAGGGAAGTTATAAGAAATCGTGGTTCACCCTTGTGGGCCCTCGCCAGCTTGCGCTTTTCACATGTACAGGCAACTTCTCCAAGGGCCATTACCGCGACAACTGGGTTCTCATCGCTACACCAGTGAATTAATCACTGAGTACAACCCTCAGACCCTTGCTATTGCTACATGAGTGCATAGATAATTTGCTCTCAAAAGGTGCGAAAGGGACATTCACGAGATGAGCATGCATAGACCTGCTGATCAAGAGGTACTACTTACTCCTGCCGAAGTTGCCAAGCTATTTCGCGTGGATCCCAAGACGGTTACGCGTTGGGCCAAAGCTGGAAAACTCACCGCGATTCGAACTTTGGGTGGTCACCGCCGCTATCGTAAATCTGAAGTGCAAAATCTACTTACTGCATCACCACAACGGGGGAATTAATGTCTGAAGAAAACAAAGCAGATCAATCAAAATCCAACCCCGAGGACCCTAAAGAAAAATTCCGCGAAGCTTTAGAACGCAAGAAGAAATCTGGTGGAATTCGCAATAACAATATTGCTGGCGGACCGAAAATTAGCGGTGGGCAATCAGGTGGAAATGCGCCAAAGATGTTCCGTAGAAAATCAGGAAGTGCATAAACCCTTATAAATCAAGGGTTTTGAAGTGGCTGGGGACGGGATCGAACCGTCGACCTCACGATTTTCAGTCGCACGCTCGTACCAACTGAGCTACCCAGCCGAAAACAACAAAACAAAAAATAGCGACCCAGACGGGACTTGAACCCGCGACCTCCGCCGTGACAGGGCGGCGCGCTAACCAACTGCGCTACTGGGCCAACCGCAGTTCATAGAAGTTTCCTTCAATGAACTCGCGTCCCCAACGGGATTTGAACCCGTGTTACCGCCGTGAAAGGGCGATGTCCTAGGCCCCTAGACGATGGGGACTAGAGGAGCGCGTATCCTATCGCGAATTTTGATTCTCGATTTTGTCGGTACTATTCGCTCTTCCGCATTAATCATGCGTGAAAATGCTGAAAAATAGGGGCCTTTAGCTCAGTCGGTAGAGCAACGGACTTTTAATCCGTGGGTCGTCGGTTCGATCCCGACAGGGCCCACTTTGAGAAATTCTCCAAATAAACCGCGAAAAAGACGCACTCATAACCCAATTCTCAGAAGAATGTGTGCCTGGACATGACCGGTCATGACTAAAACATGTCACAATTTCATTCATGACTTCCTTCCCCAATAACAAGAGAAAGAATTGAAACTCAATCAATTCGCCCCTCAAACAATCAGCAACTTACCGATCCGTCACAAGACGCTGATTACCTATCGCTCGATGTATCGATGCCATATCGAAAAAGCGATAGGCGAACTCGACCTCATCGAGGTGAAGCGCACCCACATTCAAGAACTCATTGCGCCGTTGCCTCCGCAAACCTCTCAAATGACCCTTGCGGTTTTGAAATCCATTTATCGCGAAGCTCTAGCGCAAGAACTTATTGAGCATTCACCGGCCCACGGCGTCAAAGGCCAAAGAGTCATCGTTGCACCAAAACGTTTCCTTACTTGGGAAGAGCTTGATCGGAAGTCTTTCGGCAAATACACCACGCAAATCAGATTCCTAGCTCTTCACGGACTTCGCTGGAGTGAGGCCGTCGCACTGACAGAAGATGACATTCGAGATGGCCGCGTGTATGTAAATAAATCAGTCCACGGCACCACGAAAAGCAAAGCCGGTGTCCGCACCGTTCCACTAGTTTCCCCTTTTAAGAAATTCCCAACCACGCGCCGCCCACTACGACGAGTCCTTGCACCACATGGAATCACGATTCACTCACTTCGCCATACCTATGCCTATCTGCTCAAGAGCAAAGGCGTGCATGTCACAACAGCTCAAAGACTTCTTGGCCACTCCGATCCCAAAGTCACACTTGCTATCTACACGCAAGTCCTTGATAACGAAATTGACGATACAGGTGACATGCTGAGAGCATTCATCGGAAATGAGGAGGCACTATCCCGGCCCTCTCGCGCGAAGCGCCTGAGTGCATAGGGCTTAAAGCCCTTTAAATACGCTGATATTTCGTAGTTTTTGAGTCACTCATTTCCGATGAGTGTGCCCTTCCGACCATCAACTTCAAGACATCTCCCGCCTCTTCTATTTCACTATCGAGGACCTGGGTATAGACGGCAAGAGTCACCTTGGGATCAGAATGCCCTAAGAGGCGTTGCGCAGTCGTTACATGAATTCCCTGTCGCTTCAAAATGTATGCATATGTGTGACGAAGTGAATGGATTGTTATCCCATATGGCGCTAGCGCTCGACGTAATGTCCTTGGATGTCGGGGAAGGGGAACAAACTCAGAAACTAATGGAATCACTCGCATACCAGCACGACTCTTTGTTGCGCCATGAATTGATTTAGTCACATAGATTTTTCCATCGCGGATATCAGATTCACTGAGCGCGACTGCTTCGCCCCATCTCAAACCATGGAGCGCTAAAAATCGAATCTGTTTTGTGTATTTCCCAAAATTGATTCGCTCTAACTCATCCCAAGTTAAGAACTTTCGTGGACGGACCATCACCTTCGGTCCGCGCACACCATGTACTGGAGATTTCTCTAAATATCCCAACTCCAAAGCCTCACGAAATAAGACTTTAATCACTGCTAAAGTCATCATCGCGGTTTGGGGCGGAAGTCCCACAATCAAAGCTTTGATATCGCTGCGATTGACCTCTTCAATATTCTTCAAACCAAGCGCCGGCTCGATATGGCAGCGATACATCGATCTATAGGTCGCCAAGGTCTTTTTGCGTATCGGCAAACTTCCGATCACAAGCTGCGAGAGCTGGTTAAGGTCCATCCTCACCCTCCGGGGAATTGAGTGTGAATTACTGCTTTTCCCAAGTGTGAAACAAAGAGCTCGAACTACCCCCCCCCTCGAGCCAGGCATGACCGTGCCTAACGAAGTTATGCCTAGCCTGGACCACCTCTCAGATTTATGAGAAGGCATTCCCCATGAACTCTCAACGTGTCGTTGAGAGTTTTCTCAGCTGATACCTCTACTATTGGCAACAGTTATTCACTTCCCCGACTTGCGATGTCCGGATCGCGGCCAGGGCGGGAATTACGCGTGGGCGATCCAGCCCCTGAGGTAATTTGTCCGTTTTGTCCACTCTCCGCGACAAATTACGCCCTCATTCGTAGTAGCGGGTAGAGGCAGTGACGACTGACTCTGTAGTACAAACCGGTATACAAATAAGGGGCTCTTAAAAAAGTGTCACTACGCAAGAAATCTGCCTCCGCAGGTCTGAAAGTCTGGACCGTCGCGGAGCTTGGTGCTTTCTACACTGAGCACCGCAGTGAACTCGTAGCCCATGCCTCTCGCATCCTGAAAGACAGCGCTCGCGCTGAAGAAGTAATCCAAGACGCTCTGATCAAGGTCATGCTCGCTGCCCCTGAGCTCGAATCCGCTGATCACGCCCTTGGCTATATGCACCGCACGATCGAAAACCTCTGCATCGATATCTTCCGTATCGAAGGTCGCCGCCCCAATCTCGTAGTCCTCGACGATGCCTCCGCCGAGCTCGAGTCAACATGGGTAGATAACAAGGACCATGCAGATGTGATTGCAGCTGCTGATGATGCTGCGATCGTTCGTCAAGCACTTGCAATGCTCTCCCCAGCCGAGCGCGCTGCGCTTGTTATGTGGGAGATGGAAGGTCGCTCCACCGAAGAGATCGCTGCCGAACTCGGTATCAAGGAATCCGCAGTCCGCCACACAGTTTCTCGCGCACGCACTTCTCTCCGTCGCGTCATAAGCGAACTCATCATCGATAAGGATCGTGGACTTACCGCGCTCGACATGCTTTCTACGACTTACAAGAAAGCAGCCGAAGTCGCGAAGAAATCCAGCAAAGCTGCGCTCTCACTTATCCTCGTATTTTTCGCATTCCTCGGTTTCAACTCGATGCCATCAAATAACGAAGTCCCAGCAATCGTTGCTGAAGGAACTGTGGCCTCGACCGAAACTTCAAATGCTTCAACTGAGGTTGCTCCAAGCGCCTCCGCTTCTGCTTCCGCATCCTCCTCACCAATCGCTGCGAAGAAAGCAAACACCGAAGCAGTAAATGCCAAAGCAACATCCTTTAGTTTTGCTGGCCTTGATAAGAGCGGTGTCCCAACCGGGTTCACTGTTGCTGACTCAAGCGGCGCCCTTGGTTCGCTCTATGTGACCAACCGCCAGCCAGTATTGTCCGAGACCGAGCTCACCCTCTCCCAGGTCGCTAAGACCGAGAAGGGCGCTGCGAATATCTTCCTCTCCCAGCAGCTCGTCAGTGACTCCAGCGGCTTCAGCTATAACCCCACCGTCTCGTACGGCAAGGCCGGTAGCTGGACCCCGCTCGTCACCTCGGTCACTTACCTCGATTCTGAGCGTCTGCTGAGCGGCAATTACCTGGTTACCGCCATCATTAAAGTAGAATCAGAGGTCCAAACAACCGTTGTGATCCCCGCGACCGCTTCCGGTCGGGATCTTCTTCAGGCGCCACGGCAGGTCATTACCCGCCTCGTACTGAACCCAGGTAAAACTCAAATTTTGTCTCAAGCAGTTTATGTAGTTGAAAAGGGAGCGAAGTAATGAACTCCCGTTTTAAGTTTCCTCGCCGCGTCCGGATACACGGTGGGGAATGTGGTGCAGTAGCACGTGCATTGCATCACGAGGCGCAGAAAGTTGCCCTCACTCAGAATGAGCAAACGCTCATATCTGATGAGAAGGCATTTCTGAGCCAAGCCGATCTCGGGAAGTCCTCG
>Ga0214917_10005263_pt1 | contig 13908 bp, 9 predicted proteins | sample LL_1208_BB_MetaG_FD_177983 | JGI IMG/M metagenome (GOLD analysis project Ga0214917, IMG submission 177983) | Freshwater microbial communities from Lake Lanier, Atlanta, Georgia, United States - LL_1208_BB | ecosystem: Environmental > Aquatic > Freshwater > Lake | place: USA: Georgia | collected... | reverse complement strand
ATATATCTGTATGCTGAAATAGTTTGTGGTAGTTCATCAGTAACAAAAGAAGAACCTGTATTCAACTCACTTAGTGTTGTACTGTATCCAAAATAGTACACACCAGATTTAATACTTTGTCTATTACCCCCTCGTAAGAAGTCAAATGCTACGCTATCTAAGATAAAACCAACATCTCTTCTACATAGAGTTTCGTCATACATGAATGTTTTCAATGTATTAACATAGGCAACAACCTCTGCTCTAATAAAACTTCTATTAGAGTTTAGTAGTTCTGCTGCTCTAATTGTTGCAGGATCAGTAGATCGTTTTAGGCTGATTGGTTCGGCAATGATGTTGTTTGGACCATTGTTTATAATGCTTACAATAGAATCAACTAATTTTTCTGCTCTATCCTGTTCAACATAACTTCCACCTGGGAATGATGTTACCTGTGTAATTGTATTTTGGTATCTGGTTGAACTGCTTATTGCTATACCTTGAACAATATTACCGACTAGAGATTTTATATAGGCATATGCTGCTGTAGTTTGTGGAATTTCTCCTGGAATAGCAGTAGATGATCCGTTAAAATTGTAATAGTATACACCGCTGGTAATTGCCTGTCTATTTCCTCCATATAACAAATCAAACGCTACACTGTCAATAATAAATCCGGTATCCCTAGCACATTTCTCTTGGTTATAGATAAATCCAGATGCCTTGGTGCTTTCAACATAGGCTATGGTTTCTTTTATCAAATAATCTTTATTTTGAATTATCAAATTGTAGGCATTAATTACATTGGTATTACTACTTGCATTGATACCATTTGGTACAATAAGATCAGTTACTCCGGTTGTACCGCTGTTAAGAATAGTTGTAATTAAACTATATTCTGTTTCTAATGTTGTCTGTTCTGTTACTGTGCCATAACCTGCGGTAGGAGATAATCCTGCTGCTAAAATTTGTGTAGCACTAACTTGGTATCTTGGGCCTGTGGTATCACCTACAATAATTTTCTTAGTGAGTGCCTTTAAATAATTAAATGCATTTGTTGTCGTAGTTAATTCGTTAGGAATAGTTCCAATTAAGGTACCTTGATTCCAATATTGAAGTCCTGAAAATTTGCTTTGACTTACGCCGTCAAATAATAAATCTAATACAATACTATCAACAATAAGTCCTGTATCTCTACTACATTTTGTAGAATCGTAGACAAATGGACTTAAGGTGCCGTTAATGTAACTTATAACCTGGTTTGTAAATGTTGATTTGTTATTGACTATAGTATTGTATGCTGTAATTACTGACGCTGTAGTTGAAGCAGTTGTATTGTTTACAACACTATTTGTAACCCACTCAGCAAATTGACCTGTTGCCAATGTAGCGGTGCTTGTATTCAATACTCTCAATATGTCATCAAAACGCTGTGCTACAACTGTTTGATTGTAAGCACCAGTCAATGTAGCAGTTACTATTCCTTTTAGATATTGAATTGCATTGGTAGTTGTTGTAATTTGCCCGCCTATATCATCAACATATCCACTTTGTCTCCAATATTGAAGACCTGAAAATATACTTTCACTTTCACTATTTTGCAATAAATCTAGAGCAATAGCATCAATAATCAGTCCGGTATCTCTTCTGCACTTGGCAACATCATAGACAAAATTACCACTGTTAAAGGTTTTATTAACATAGGCAACGGTTTGTTCTTGTAAGAAGGGTTTATTAGCTAGTAGTAGTGTTCTAGCATTGAAAAATCCAGGATTTTGTAGTCCTGCATTTACATACATGCCTCTTGCAATTGTGCCTGTAGTGACCTTAACTACAATTGTTGTAGTATTTTCTTTCCATGTACCTGTACCTACCGCTGCTGGTACTTGAACAGTATTATTTGGTTGGAACATTGTTCCGTCTTTAAGCCACGGACCGCTTTGATTAGTACAGTTTTGAATATAGGGTGAATGGAAAAGATCAATCTTTTCATCGCCTTCTAATGGTGGAAATGCTGTGGCATAGGCTCCTCTATTAAGTTCAGGTATATATTGGCCTTCTAATAATCCACTTCTACCATTTAAAAATGTCATGTAGTTTAGATATGTACCACTTTCCATATGGAACAAATCTTGTGTTTTGTTAATAGGTTCAATAAAAGTTGTTCTAATATCTGAACCTCTAACACTGGTATATGCCTTCATTCTTAGAGGATTGTCTTCTAAATATCTTCCAGCAGAAACTAAGATTTGTGTTCCAGGTTGATAGTAAGGACTTTTCATAGCCCCACCTATGGTTCTACATGCTCTACTCGGATCCATTGCACGACCGTCATTGGTATCATCACCGTCGACCGTGACATATAGTGTGTTGGTTACAACAGGAGCAGTTCCTATGGGATTGGTACCTCGTACACGTAAATTACCAATAATATCGGTAAGACCAAGTCCAGGACTAATGGTCATATTGCTACCTGTGTTGGTCAATACTTGGCTATAAACCTTGTTTAAGAAAGCCTCCATCCAAGGCTGTTGCAAAGTACCTATAGTGCTTGATGTAGCATGGCCAGGAAGAACATCACCACCTACAACGATATCTCTGCCAATACCAACACCGCCTGTGACTGTAAATGCGCCTGTTGTAGTTGATATTGAATTATCACTTGCTGCTATTCTACCTCTGTCACTGGTTAATAGACCAGATGCAGGATTATAAGTTAGACCATTTTGTATGCCAGTTGAATCAATAAGTAAGAACTGACTGCCAGTCATAAGGGCAAAGGTTGGGAAAAATACCTGATCTACATTTGTTGATGTAACACTAACACTGAAACTTGTGTTTGCAATTTCAATTCTTCCGTAGATAAAACCACCTACGTTTAGATCTTGTTGTATACCTACTCCACCTCTGAAGAAAGTACCACTTTGTTCTCTTTGTGAATTAGCAGTTGCAATCTGTACAAGATTACCTATTTCTGCACCGTAAACATTTAATGGATCATACGCTCTGAAATAAGGATTACCTACATTGGTAGGGTCATAAACTTTTACCTTATCTACATGGAGGGCTTTCCATGATCTAGTGTCTGTTCCTAGAACATATGTAGCAGATGTTACTGGTAAAATATCATTTATAAATGAACCTTGTGTGTCAATAGTTTGATTTCTATTAACACCTAGTTGGATAGAAAGAGCATCAACTAAAAATTTATTTGTGGTTGTAAAAGAGGTATTGCCAGTTATATTGAATGTTGCATTTGCTGTAGCAGAAACATCTAAGAATGAACCTGCTTGAAGTCTAAGATATCCAGTGGCAATATTTTCTATATATCCACCTGCTTGATTTCTTAGATAGCTTCCTGCGTTATTGCTGATATACCCGCCGGCAGTGTTATCAATATAACCACTTACATTTGAATCTTGATATCCACCTATTGTGTTTTGTTGATATCCTGTTATATTGTTGAGTTGATAATTACCAATTTGATTTTCTTCGTAGCCTGCTGCTTGATTACGAATAAAACTTCCTGAAACATTTCTAATATAACCAGTTATAACATTATCTAAATATCCGCTAATGGTATTTTCTAAATTGCCGCCAGCGGTATTTTGTATGTCTCCGCCAATTTGGTTATCTAGATACCCTGTTGCTATGTTTTGAATATAACTACCACTTTGATTTTGAATATAGTCAGTGGCTTGATTTTTTTGATACCCTGAGGAAATGTTTGTAATATTTGCAGAAGATTGGTTAAGAATACTACCGCCTAAGGCGTTATTAATTATTCCCCCGCCAATTGTATTAAGACTATTACCGCCAGTGATGGTCGTTCTACCACCGGTAATATTTTCAGTTAGACTTCCTGCGGTCTTATTAAAAAATCCACCTACACCGGATTCAACATAAATCTCTCCATTTTTTGCGAGTAATTTATAATCACCGGGGTATGATGTAATATTAGTTGCCATTTATATGATCCTCAGTGTATTTATTTTTTAATGTATTCTAATTTCAATAGCATCTATCAAGGCAGTTGATTTATGAGGCCATTTTGGGTGACTTTGAAATCTTAAAACGCAACCAAAAGTTGAATTTTGAACATCTGAAATTGATAATGTTGTATTCCATAAATTTGTTTGATTTCCATAAATTTTAATAGGGTTTAAATCTAAGGTTGCTTGATTTTCGCCAATTATTTCACCATCTAAACATAGTGAAATATCGTCATCAGTGATGCGACCAAATCTGTTCATAGATAGTTTTAATTCAATACCTGATATAGTAGAAGGTAAATTTTTAAACCTAAAATCTGTCAATCTTAGATAATAGGTTTTTTCTGTAATATCGTGTCTGGGGTCTCTTGCTATATGAACTAGATCCCTTGTCGTTTTAATTGATCGTTGATCTAAACTTTTTAATGCGCTGAAATTATCAATTTCTAACCACTGAACATGTCTATCTTCTGCTCCTGTTTCAGCGTATTGTGTTATAGAATTAGGTAAAGTCCAATTTGTAGTCATAATTCTATATTTACCAAAAATAAAAAAGGGGGAAAATCCCCCTTTTTGTTACAAAAAATATATTATGCAGTTCTATTTAAACTGATTGTCGCTGTTGGTGCAACAGAACCTGTGGCTGTTCCTAATGTCCATGGTGCAACTTGACCGTTTGAATAATAGGATGTTCCTGTTCCTGTTCTAACAAAAACAGTTGCCTTACGTGCTGTTAATTTATTAACAAAATATGTAGCACCACCTCCATCTGTTCCAATAATGTGCATAAATCCTGCTGTCAATGTTTGGCTTGTTGACAAATGGCAAACTCCTTGACCTTGGCTATTTTGAACCAAATAACGTTGGCTTGATTCTTGTTTCAAAATATCTCCAGAGTTTACTGCACTTGAACCGGTTGTTAAGAACGTTACAATAGCAATAGCATCTGTTGAAGTTGTAGATGTAGTTGCAACAAATGTTACAGCAGTTCCAGCAGAACTTGGTGTAAAGGTTAATGTTAAACTTCCAGTATTTTGGTAACCTGTACCAGGCTGGTCAATATTCAAAGTTTGAATACGTCCTGTTCCACCTGTGTAAGTAACCGAAGCAGTACCTGTAGCAGGAATACCGCCTGCAATTTGAGGAGCACTTGCTACCCAAGTCACTGATGTAGTTGTACTGTATCCGCTGTTAGTTGCAGTATTTGTAACAAATAAACTAATAATACCTTCGCCGCCAACACCTGTTCTACCTCCAATTGAATAATCATCGTATGGTCTAATTAGGTTGCCGAAAAATCTCTTTTTAATAGGACGTCCCATTTGTTTTTCTCCTTAATAAATGACCGTTCTAGGGTCTACGCGGTGGGTTCCGCATAATCAATTTGACTTGATATTTAACAAAAAGCCCGCATCAAGCGGGCTTAATGCTTTCTGTATATAAGTTACCTTATTTGAAACTTACATTAGCAGAAGTAATTGCAACTTTACCTAGATAGTCAGCAGCGTTACCTAGAGAACTTGCTGTATTTGTAAGTTCTACATAGCCGTAACGTGTTAAGAAACCAACTACTGGTTCAAATGTTGCTGGATCAAGAACAACACCAGAACTCATTAGAGGAATATATGGGCAATAGAAAGCAGCAGCATCTGCTTCACTTGAACCCTTATAACCAACAAGTACTTGATTATTGTCGCTGGTATCACTTAGATAACCGTCTACATAAACACGCATTGCACCGTTCAATGTACCAACAAATTTGGTGTTTGTTGGTGCTTCAAATGTGCCTTCTGTTGTGCGAGCAAAAGCAGAAGTTGTTGCGCTCTGTAGAATTGTTAGAGCCTGGTTAGAAACAACTGCCCAGTTAGCAGAACCACGACGTGTACGCTGAGCAATTAAGTTGCTTACACGGTTGATCTGAATAGCAAGAGCGGCATGCTCGTCACCAACGAATGTTGCTGTACCAGAAACTAATGACTGGTCATATGTTTCTTCAACACTAGCAAGACCACGTAGTGAAGTTAGGATTTCTTGATCGATCTCAGCAGTAATTTCTTGCGCTAGAGCGGCCATGATTTCTGCTTCGATATCAATACCTTGTTGTGCTTGAGCATCTTGAGCAGCCTCGAAAGTCCAACGTGCGCTTAGTTTGCGGCTCTTGGCTTCCACAGGTGTTTTCAAGATTTGAATGCTCATACGCTTACCTGGAGCACCTTCTAACTGGCTTGTTACAGCAGCCTTAGGAGTTGCATCTACGTTATTTCCAGAATAAGCAGCAGCAATCTTGAATGGGCTTAGTGCTTCTTCACCTGCTACAACGCTGTCACCACTGTCTGCATAACGAACACGTAGTGTGTGAATCTGACCAACTGGACCGGTCATTGGCTGAACACCAACGATTTCGTTAGCGATCACAGTTGGCATTACACGACGAATAACTGGTAGAATCACACGATTTAGTGTTGCAATATTACCAGTGCTTGTTGCACCTGCTGTTGCAGCCTCAGCCAAGTAACGACGTGTGTTTTCCAAACATACTGCCATAGATTGACGACGGTTACCCTGTAGGCCTTCAAGCAGAGCGTCTTTGGTCTCTGACCATCTTTCATTTAAAAGTTTTGACATTTTATGTCTTCTCCTTGAATATTATTTTGCTAAACCCGCTAATTTGCGGATGTCAACAATGTTATCGAAGCCTACCTCGGGCTTTTGTTCACGATTTCCAGTTACTTCAGTACTCTCAATCAAAGTAGATTTTTTCTCTACTTTTCTCTTCTCGCCTTCCATTACTGTTGGTAGGTATTTTTCATATGCCTTTGCAAGATCTTTAGTCTGAATAGACTCAAGAAGTGTTTGCATTAGCTCCCTTTTATCTGCACCTAATGGTGACAGAAGTTCAGACATAGCCTGTTTACGTTCCATTAAATCTTTGGTAACACGAATCTCTCGATCCTTAGATTCAACAATAGTAGACTTTTCAACCAATGCCTGTTTTGTTTCTGCTAATTCTAATTCCTTCTTTTGAATAATCTTTAACAATTTATTAGTTTCAGATTTTTCATTTAGGTAAGAGTTCGCATACTCCTGTGCAAATGCTTCATAAATCTTACGTCCAAAGTCATTATTTTTAGCACTTTCGATATCTTCTTTCAATTGCTTGATTTCAAAATTGAGTTTGTCTTTAACAACATTCTCTACCATCTTAGCGCCTTGACTAATAAACTGAGATTTAATATCTTCGAATTTCACTCTAGCATCACGAATTAAACGAACTTTAGTTTCTGCTAAATCACGTTTATCAATAGCAAATTCGTTTATTTCTTTAGCAAGAGCATGTACTACGAATTTCTCTAATTTACTAAAATTCTCAGAAACCTTTTTACGGTCTCCTTGGAATTCTACTAGTTCTTTACCTAGCTGTTTGATAACAAAACCTTCTAGTTTTTTAGCATCTTCGCTGATACGTTTTGTGTATTGCGCCTTTGCTTCGGCTAGTGCTTTTTTGTCTTCATACAATTCGGCCATTTCTGCGGCCAATCTGTCGCTTAACATCTTGTCGATTGCCTCAACCATAACAGTCTTGTCATGGTTATACTTCTGTGCAAATTCTTCACGAAGTTCAGCGGTAACCTGGTCGCGATTCTCTTGAAGTTTAGCAGCAAGAGCATTTTGCAATTCACTTCCTACATCCTCTGAAATTGCGCCGCTCTCTACTAATTTTTTGAATGCGTCCAACATTTATATTTCTCCTCGGGCTTATTTTAGACCTTTGATAATATTCAAGAGACTTTCTTGAAGATATTTTTGGGCCTTTGGATCTTCTTTTACTTCTTGTGCTACCTTGAATGCTCTATTTCCACCTCTGCTGTTCATTAAATGCTCATAAACAGGAGTAGGATAAGCACCTGGAGCACTGGGCTGGGCTACTATATCTACCGTAATAATTTCAAAATCGGATACTTTGCCAGAATAATCATCAACGTTACCGCTGCCTCTTGAACTGACGCCTAGTTTTACACCGCTTTCGAGCATGGTTCGAATCAAATTGCCCATGGGAGTAGGAAGAATTTTCATCTTCCCATATCCATTAGGACCTTCCATCCACATTTGAGTAATCATGTGGCTGACACGATCCAAATTTACCTTAAGATCATCCGGATGATCAACTTCACCTAACACACTGTAACCACTTTGTATTTGATCATTTAAGGTTTTAACAGCACGTTCAATTTCATCAACTGGATATACCCGTTGATTAGCGTTACGAATTCCACCTTGAATAGCGATGCCTTTGAGATAAAGATTACGACCTTCTTTATCATCACTTTCAAGCACCGCTTGTGCTTGATCAAAACTTAAATGTTCTCTTAGGTAAGTTAATTTCATCCAGGTTCTCTAATTACATTTTACGATCAACAACTGATTTGGTATTGGTTTCACCTTGGTTGTCATTTTGACCAGTACGAGCGCCTACATTAAGACCTGTAGGATTTGTCTGTTCACCTTTGCCATATTGTGCAACTTGCTTTAGGTTTTTGACACCCATTTTTCCACCTGGCACATTGCCATTACCTGTGTTCATGTCTTTTTGTTGACTTAAAAAACCACCTGCTTTACCATGAGGCTTTGTACCATCTGGGGCTGGATTACTCTGCGATTGAACTAGGTTTTTTCCTGTTGCACTCGATGTTGGCTTTCCTGAACCACTGCTAATAGGACTTTTGCCATTGTTTGGAGCACTGGCTTTATCGCCTGTTCCTGCTGCTACATGTTGATTTTGTCCTTTTTGAGTACCGCTTTTATCCCAGTCGTTTCCGACTTTTTCAACATACTCGCGAGTCATACGACGACCTTCCATAAAGCCCATCATATCATCCTCTTTTGGCATTTCATCATCTTCATCATCGTCACTACTAAATTCATCACCGGTTCCACCTGTTAAATCTTCTGCGGCATCGAAAGCGGCTTGTAATTCACTCATGGCTTTTTGAATACTCATCTTAATATCATCTTCCGGTGTATCCATGCCAACATCACCTGTCAAATCATCTGTCTTTTCTAGACCGCCGGGCTCGTCCATACCCATGTCATCATCACCATCCATCATGTATGAGTCTTCTAATTCTTCATCTGCCTCATCCATTTCTTCATCGGCTGCTTCATCCATATCTTCATCGGCTGCTTCGTCCATTTCTTCGTCAGCAGATTCGTCCATTTCTTCGTCAGCAGATTCGTCCATTTCTTCGTCAGCAGATTCGTCCATTTCTTCGTCAGCGGCCTCATCCATTTCTTCATCGGCTGCTTCTTGTGCAATTAAATTTTCATATATTTCTCTAGACTTTTCGACAACGATTTCATGAAAAAGTTCGTTAGCTTTATCATGTTCTTCGTTCACAATGTAGTCCAGAAGCTGTTCAAACTTCGTCATGACTTGTAATCTCCTTATTTGGTAGCGGCAAGGCTGTAAGGATATTTACAAATTGATTAAAAAGTCGGTAGAAAATAGGCCTAAAATAGGCATTTTTGAATTAAAAATTTAAAGTTTAAGTAGGTTGAGGCGGAGGAACAGCATACATTTTCCTCACAAGTCCCATTTCTTCTTTGTATTCTTTTTCTCTTGCTTCACCCGCTAATCTTAGTTCTTTCAACATTTTTAAAGTTAAACGAGTTTTGCGAACATCATCATTACCTATAACACTGGTATCATTATCTGAAAGATAACGATTATCATCTGTCATTTCTGCAGATTTATTATTGAAGTATATAAATTCTCTCAGTATCATAAAATTATTTATACCTGAGCAGGTGCTGCTTCGGGCTGTGTTATATCAGGATTTTCGCCTGTGGGTGGGGTAGGGGGTGGCGTTGTTGCACTGGAAAGATTACTTATGTCTGAATTCATACCTCCGGCAGTAACACCTACACTTCTCAATTCTGCTGTTGCAGGTAATTCTGTTCCTATGTCAACATTTTCCTCACGCCACATACGTTCGTTTTCTGCAATTTCCTCAGTGGTCATACCTAAAAATCTTTTTAGAGCAAAACGTTTACTAACAAATGGAACTTGAACAATGTTACTAAATGCTGTCATCCTAACTCCGTCCATTTCTGCTTGTCTATAGGCAGCGAAATTCTGAGGAGGATTAAATCTTAAGTCAAATAAATTATGATCAATGTTTATTCCCTTGTTGTGAAGATACAATTTAAATTCTGTGTCAAATGCTTCATGCATCTTTGATTGTAGTCGTTCACAATATTTGTTAAATCTAAGTTCTTGTATATAAGCAGTTCCCACTCTTCCATCGTTGAAATTACTGCCTCCATCATCTGGGCCTGTAGGTAAGTAACTGCTAGGTATGCGCAGAGCACGGAATAACTTATTGGTAAAGTATTTGAGGTCATCTATCTCTCCCAAATTAGTTCCACCTGGTAGTACTTCTACCTTACTACCACGTCCTTCTGCTGTCTGTGGGAAAAAATAATCTTCATTTATACTCAGTGGATTATAACCTGCATCAATAACACTTTGACTGCCACCTGTTATACTGGGAATACGACGTTGATTTACTTCATTTTTAACACGTTCAACAAAACTCATTGCAATATGACTAGGCATATTACCTACATCAATATAAAATACTCTACGTTCTGGAGCACGTTGAATACGATAAATTATGATAGCGTCTTCTAATAATTCTTTTTGTTTATATACTTTAAAAATACTTTCCATTAAACTGGTACCAAATGGAAAATTATTGTCTAATCCTTCACTCATGGATAGATGAATGACATGTTTTGCATCTATAGCATATTGATTTTCGTGCCTGTCAAATCTTGTTCCTGAAATATTAGTAGGAAATGCACCTGTCATACCTCTTCCTGGACTCATTTGTCCAGCAGCATAACTGGTAGCATATTGACTTCCTCCCCCGGTTACATTACTTGGATTAATTTGAGTCGTAGCCAATGTTTCTAAATTAGGGTTCCAATCTCTAATAATATATTGTTCAGGTTTTTTACCTTCACTTTCATTTACAATTATTTTATCAACCTTGGCACAATCTACATAAAGCCAACTTTGAGTTTCTGGATCTCTTACAAAAAATATATCCCCGTACTTAAAGGCATTCCTTACCAATTTAAATATTCTTAATTGAAACTTGTTTAATTTGCTCCACTGTTGTAGATATTTTTTAATAACAGTAATTTCAGCATTAGTTGCAGCATCCTTGAAAAATATCCTAAAAGGTGTACCATTTTCTTCATTCATTTGGGTACAAAATTCAGCCAAAATATCTAGAGCAGCATTAACTTCACTATCACTATCCATAGTGTCGTATTGACCATATCTTTCTAATCTATTAGGATGCCCTGAATAAACGTCTGGCAAGTAACTAGAATAATTTCTATGAGCGGGATTGGTATGACCAGTGCTGGCACCACTAATGACACTTAGAGTCCCACCTGCTGTTTTAACAGGTGTAAAATATTTTTTCCATGACATATAGTATTTACATTAACTTGGGAATAAATTAGGGTTCAAAGATTTAACACCATCCATTGTACGTTTGGAATTAGCAGTCATTTCTTTAGTATATCCTAATATCTCTAACATTGTTTTATTTAAGTTATCTACACTTACACCTAAACTTTCTAACAATTCAGAAGGAGTTGCGGACTTTTCTGACATACCTGGAAGACTTGCTTCCAGTTCCTTTCGCATTTTTTCTGCTTCAGGACCTAAATCAGGTTTTTTGGTTCTCGCTGCTATTTCTTCTGGACTTGAACCTAACAAACCAAAGGTCAGTCCATTGACTGCACTACTTCCTGCATTCATCAATCTAGTTCCTAAACCTGCATTTTTATCAGCCTGGAAACCTTGAAAGGCATCATATGCACTCATACCTATTGCCAAAGGTGCTGCAACTTTACCTAGTACCTTGGCAGCAGGTCCTAATATTTTACTCAATCCGCCCATCTTGCCCGCAAGTTTTTCTGCTATTCCACCACCACCTGTACCACCACCGATTTTTTCTGCTAATTTTCCTATAAGATCACCGGGCCCACCACCACCTCCGCCTGCGATTCCACCTGCAACTACACTGACATACATTGGATTTTGAGGACTACTACCCAATGGTCCACCACCACCTGCAAGACCAGATTGAAATGCTGCTGACAATCCACCAGTTAGGGCTCCTCTAATTCCACCGGTTCTAAATCCTTGTATAGCACCCTGAACTCCACCGCTGCTCATAATACCGCCTACACCTCTTGCGATAGTTCCTGCCATTTGTACTGCCTTATAGGTTAGAAATGCCGCTGTTAAAGTTCCAATTGTAACTTTCAGCACTGTCATTGCTGTTTCACTTTCAGTAATCATTGCTGCAAATTTAACAACAGGTGATATTAAAAATGTAAATGCATCAACGGCAGCATTAATAACAGGAAATAGTGCTTTCATAATAGGCATAAATGCCGATAAGATTTGTTGTCCTAATTCATTAAGAGCCTTTTGCGCTTCAGCGGCTGCTGCTGCTTGACTTTCTTGCCTTTGTTTTTGTTCAGCAGCAATTTTCTCTCTCATTTCTAATTCTTTTTCGCTAGTCTCTCTCCCCTGTTTCTCTGCCTTATTACTTGTATCTATAAGACCCATCAAGGCTTTACTTAAACCGTCTCCTCTAAAACTTAATGCTCCTGCCACACCTTCAAATTGCTTAGAAGCTTCTACAGCACCTTGTGTTGCATCTGCACTGTACTTCATTGTTTCTGCTGCTGATCCGCCACGTTTTGCAACATCTGCCATGCCTTGACTTGCTTCTGCAACTGCTGGAGCCAAAGCCATAAGATTTTTAGCTGCTTCAGTTTGAGGTGGAATTCCTAACATCTGTGCTTGATAAAGTTCAACACCTGCTTGCCCAAACTTGGCCTGCATTTCCGCCAGGCCTCTATTGTACGCTGCCTTTTGTTTTTCATCCATGCCTGCTAATCTTTGTTGAATAGCAGCATTTTGATTGGCTTGTTTCAGAGCCTCTTCTTGTTGTTGTCTTGACTTACCTGTAATCTGTGCCAATCCATCTAACTGTGTCAAATATTCTGCACTGGCCGCAGTAATTGCTTTGGTATTGCGCATTTCTTCTGCGGTTCTTCCACCTGTCATTGCTATATAATTTGCTGTGCCTTCATTAATTTGTTGAAAATTATAGCCTAATGCCAACAGTTCTGAACCTAAAGGACTCTTGATTAAATCGTTACTAAGTTTAGCAAAACTACGAACACCTTGATCTACAGTTCCTCCCATTCTTGAAAAGGCTTCTGTATTATTTTTAACCAAGTCGCCAAACTGCTGTAAGGTAAGATATGTTCCACTGGCTGCTAACCTCATATCTGTTAGACTGCCGCTGAAGTTTGCTCCTGAGTTTGTTAGATTTCTATAAGTTTCTAAATACTCAGTTTGGACACTTGCAAGTTTTTGAAGTTGTCCAAATAAAACTCCAGTAATACCTGGAATTTTTGCAAAAGATGCAAATACATCTTCAACCTGAGCAGAACCTGATGCAAGTTTTTGTCCTAACTGTGCTGCTTCACCTAATGTACCGCTCAGTGCTCCGGCAACAAATCCCAGTGACTCAAATATTTTTCCTACCCTGCTAGTTTTTGTAGCAGTTTCAGTGAGTCCTTTGTTTGCTTCTGCTACCGCTTGTGGACTTAAACCGCTCTTTTGAGCAAGATTTTGAATCGTTGATAAACTCTGTTTGTTAGCGGTCAATGTGGCCTGCAACAGTAGTTTTAAAGTGGCTTCTGTAGCAGCATTGTTAAGGGCTACGTCTTGATCGCCTATTCGTCCGGTAACTTCAGCCATTATTTTCGGTGGTTATAGTAGTATATAAATATGTAGTCATATTTCAATACATTTATTTATCGGAGACTTGAATGG
>Ga0214917_10005261_pt1 | contig 13912 bp, 10 predicted proteins | sample LL_1208_BB_MetaG_FD_177983 | JGI IMG/M metagenome (GOLD analysis project Ga0214917, IMG submission 177983) | Freshwater microbial communities from Lake Lanier, Atlanta, Georgia, United States - LL_1208_BB | ecosystem: Environmental > Aquatic > Freshwater > Lake | place: USA: Georgia | collected... | reverse complement strand
CGCCCATTTGCGGATAATGGCTTGCAGGCGGGCGGGTTCGAGGAATTCCTCGGCATCGGCTTTGATGTGCAGCACGATATCGGTGCCCGGTTCAGCCCGGCTGCCGGGGGCGAGGGTATAGGCGCCCTGGCCCTCACTGGCCCAAACCCAGGCTTCATCGCTGCCGGCGCGGCGGGAGGTGACCTCCACCCGCTCGGCCACCATGAAGGCGGAGTAGAAGCCCACGCCGAATTGGCCGATCAGGCTGGGCTTTTCCGCCGCCGGGGTATCGGCGAGGGATTTGGCGAAGGTCAGCGTGCCGGAGCGGGCGATGGTGCCCAGATGCTCGGTCAGATCAGCCTTGGCCATGCCGATGCCGCAATCGCTGATGGTGATGCTGCGCGCCGCCTTATCGGGCAGGATGCGCAGCCGGGGCTCGGCGGGGAGGGCGAGGGTGGGGTCGGTCAGCGCCTCGAAGCGGCGGCGATCCACCGCATCGGCGGCATTGGCGACGAGTTCGCGCAGAAAGATCTCGCGCTCGGAATACAGCGCATGGACGACCAGATCGAGCAGGCGGCCAACCTCGGCGCCAAATTCATGTCGTTCCAGGCTCTCTTCCATTGTCTTCTCCTGCAAAGATGGCAATCGCCGATATGCGGGCCGGGCTGCGGCGTTTCAACCTTTTGTGGGTGAGGGGCGATAGAGGCTGAGCGGGTCGGTCTCGATGAAGCTGGGCGCGGGGGCGGGTTCGGCCTGGGGCAGGGTGAGAATAGCCTCGGCCAGGGCCAGCGGGTCCCGCGGGGGGAGCAGGATACTGCCGGGGATGGCGCGCAGCGCCTCGCCCAGCCCGCCCAGATCGGCGCCGATGACCCGCACCCCGGCGGCGGCGGCCTCGCGCACCACCAAGGGCGCGTTTTCCCACCAGATGGAGGGCACTACGACCGCATCGCAGCCGGCCATGAGCCGCCCCACCGCTTCATTGGGATAGGGGCCGCAGAGCGTGATGTTGGGTGGCTGCGCGGCCAGCAGCCTCTCCAGGCGGCGGCGGAGAAGCTCGGGTTGTTCCTCCTGGCGGCCATGCATCACGATCACGCCCGGCCAGCCGCGCGCGGCGAGGGTGCGCGCGGCGGCGAAGAGCACGCCCAGGCCCTTCAATTCCGAGATTTGGCCGAAAAAGCCGATGCGCGGCGGGCCAGGCGGGCGGGGTGAGGGCGTCTGGCGTGGGGCTGGCGGGGGGAGGGGATTGGCCTGCACCAGCATGCGCGCCTCGGCCAGGCCCCAGGCCAGAAAGCGCGCGCGCAGAAAATGGCTGGGGGCGATGAAGCGATCGACCGCATCAAGATGCCGCCGCAGCCACAAATCGCGCATGAAGAAGGCCTGCGGTGATTGTTCCGCGAAGCAGCCATGGCAGGCTTGCGGGCTGGCTTCCGTGCAGAGGGTGAGGTCCGGGCGGGTGACCATCTGGCCGTGATGGTGGCAGATCAGCAGGTATTCATGCAGGGTGAGCAACACCTCCACCCGGGGCAGCACCCGCCGCGGCATGGCCAGGGCTTCGATTCCTATACCGATAAAATGATGGAAATGCACGATATCGGGCTGCAATTCCGCCAGCAGCGCCTCGAATTCACGGGCGAAATTTGGGTCGGGATTGGCGAAGAGGAAATGGTCGAAGCTGCGCCCGGCATAGAGGTATTCGCGCGGGCCGAAGGGCTGGGTGAAGGCGGCACCGGCCCGCACCGGCAGTTTTGAGGCATCATGGCTGAGCAGAAAACCCTCAAAGCCCGGGGTGGCGTTGAGCCTTCGGAAGGTTTCGAAGGCGACGATCTCGCCACCGCCCTGGGTGAGTTTGGGATGGGTGTGGCTGACGATCAGCACGCGGCGGCCATGGGCCTTAGGCTTGCGCATCGGGGTTCCAATGCGCGGCGAAGTGGCTGGCATTGACCAAGGTGGCGCCGGCGCGCCAGGGGGCGTGGCTGCCCGGGGTTTGCCGCTCCAGGTGATAGAGCACCAGATCGGGCTGCAGCATGATGCGCAGGCCGCGCGCGCGCAGCGCCTCGCACAGCGCCGCATCCTCGAAATCGGCGATGATGCAATCTTCATCGAGGCCGCCCAGCGCCTGCAGATCGGCGCGGCGGATGGCGAGGCAGGCGCCGGTGAGCGCGCTCACCTCCCGCGCGGCGGGCCGGGCTGGGCTGGGTTTGGTGCCCTTGCCGGGATGAATGGGAAAGGGCCAGGGCGGCGGCAGGCCGGCCACGCGCCGATATTCCATGCCAGCATGTTGCAGCGTGCCATCCTCGAACAGCAAAGTCGCACCCACCGCACCCACTGAAGGCTTGGAGAGCGGGGCGCAGAGCCGGGGGAGCCAGGCCATGCCCTCGCCCTGGAGGGGGAAGACATCGGCATTGAGCAGGCATAGATGCGCCGCGCGGGCGGCGGCGAGCCCGGCATTATTGGCCGGCGCATAGCCCAGATGGGCACCCAGATCGAGCAGGCTGAAGGGCAGGCGAAAGCGCATCCAGCAGGATTGCGCCATGCGCTCTGCCTCTTCGGCGAGGCGAGGATCGTCGAGAATATAGAGGATTTCGCAGCCGGGATCGGGCCTGGCGGAAAACAGCGCGAGTTGCAGCGCCATGAAATCCAGCCGGCCATGCAGCGGGATGATCAGCGCCCTTTGGGGGGCGGCGGGCAGCGGGCCGAAATCCTGCCGCTGCGGCTTGGGGCGCAGGGCGAGGCGGGCGCGGTTGAGGCCGCGGGTGATGGGGCCGATGGTGTGGGCCAGCACGGCGGCGATGCGCGCGAGCGGTGGGCGTGGCAGGGCGAGAATCTGCTCGATCACGGCCAGGCCCGCGCCCTCGGCCGGGCGCGGCAGGGGCAGATGGGCGATGCTGCCATCGCGGGTTTCAACCTCAAGCCAGGGTGGGGCGGCGGCGGGGAAGGGCCCCTTGGCATAGGCGAGGAAGCCGGTTGTGCCGCCATGGCGGATGGCATCCTCGGCGCTGCCGGGCGGGGCCAGATCGGGGCGCGGCATGAGCGCCCAATGGTCGCGCTCCAGCTCCTGGCAGGTGGTGCCCTGGCGCAGGGCCAGGCGGGTGACCAGCCGCATAGGGTCAACCAGCCCGCCCTCGATGGCGATGCCGGCGGGGGGGATGCGTATCACCGCATCGATGACAATGCGCAGCGGCAGGCCGAGCGGGGTGAGGCTGTCATGGCCGGTATAGGCCGGGATGGGCAGGGCGGCGCGGATGGTATTGGCGATGTCGCTGCCTTTGGCGGCGGCATGCAGCATGGCCCGGCCGCGCGTACCGGCAGCTTGGCCATCCTCAAGCCGGGCACCCTGCGCTTGCAGCCGCAGCCCCAGGCCGGCGGCAAGCTGGCGCAAGGGGCCGACCGGCGGGCGGGGGGCCTGGAAATGCGCGATGAAGCGCTGGCCCTGGCTGTGCTCATCGGCGATGAAGTCGCTCAGCAGGGTGCCGGTGAGCACGCCATGCTCGAACACCGCCTCAACCGCCTCAATCCTGGCCGGCCAGGGCTGGGCGGCGCTGCCGCAGAGCAGCCAGCCTTCCGCACCCTCGGCCGGGGCATAGGATTCAACCAGCCCGGACCAGCTTTGCGGCGGAGGCGAGCGGGCCTGCTTGCGGCTATCAACCGGCCTTCTTGGCACGGCGTGTCTTGCCGGCGGGGCTGGCGGCTGCGGGTTTGGCTGGCTTTTTGGGTTTGGGTGGTGGCATGGCGGCAGGCTGGGTGCCGCCGAGGGGTTCGAGGGTGATGTTCAGGGCCGCCAGGGGCGCGAGGTCGGCCGATTCGCAGGGCATGCCGTTTTCAGCCTCGGGCAATTGCCTGCCATCGACGCATCGTCCGGCATAGCGCAAGCGCCATTGCTGGGCGGCCTGGCCCAGCAGCCGGGCGCGGAAGCCCAATATGGGCAGGCCCATGCCGCGGCTGCCGCAGAATTCGCCAGCCTGCACCCAGGGCGAAAGCCAGCCGCGGCCCAGAACCACCTGATATTCCAGATCTGCGGGCTGAAGCGGTGCGGGGGCGAGCAATTCGACCCCTTCGATCCAACTGTCATCGCCGAGGCTGCCGACCCATTGGCCGAAGCCGGCCGGCACATCGCCCTTGCGGCTGAAATGCAGGGTGTAATCGGCTTTTTGCGCCGCCTTGTTGGGGCGCAGGTTTTCCGGCAGGCGGCCATCATCGAGGCGTTGGATTTGGATTTGCGGCGGCTTGGCGCCGGGGGCGCGGGATTCGTCGTAGCTGGTGAAGAGCACGCGGGAGCGTTCACTGGCGACGCGCAGCAGCACGGCATCGCCCATTTGGCGCAGCCAGCCATCGCCAGGCAGGGCGGCCACGGCCACGGTGGAACTGCCGGGCGAGCTGGAGATGCGCAGCGCGGGCAGATCACGCTCGGTGAGGCCTTGGGTCACGCCGGTGACGAAAACGCAATATGTGCCGTGGCTGAGGACAATCGAATGAGCCGAGATCGGCACTTCGGCGACAAGAACAGATGCGGATTCACTCATAAAGGCACTCCCTCTCACCCCATTGATGGGGTTATGCGCGGATCAAGTGAAATGATCGTGAAGAGGCTGGCAGGAGGCTGGGCTGGTTGTGGCGCAACCCCATGCGGAGCGGGCCCAGCATGGGCGGGCGGGTGATGTGCCTCTCCCGCCCCAAGCTGCGACGCAACCGGCTGCAACCAAGCTGGCCCTGTCGGATCAGACGCCACCACCTGTCAGGGACACGCCGCTCAGGATGATCTTGGTGCCATCGGGCAGGGTGAGGGTGGTGGAACCGCTATCCTGCTGCGGCAGCGGCAGGGAGACATTGGTATAGCCATCGAAGACCAGCTTGTCCTTGCCGACGGTGAAGTCACCAATCACCACAATGTGGTTGGGGTTGCCATCCATCTCGCTTTTGAAAAAGGCGAAGACATCCGCACCCTCGCCACCGAAGACGGTGGATTCGCCGCGGCCGGCGAAAATCGTGTCATTGCCAATGCCGCCGCCTATCAGCACCTTATCGCCCGTGCCGGCGAAGTAGACGTTATTGCCGGTGGAGTTGCCGCCACTCAGCGTGGTGTTGCCGGCGCTGGCGACCAGCGTATCGGCGCCTGCACCGGCGGCGAAGCCGGCCGAATAGGCGCCGCCGGTGAAGACCGTTGACTGCCCCTCAGCCGCGGTGACGGAGTTGTGCCCGGCATCGCCGCCCCAGAAGGCGCCGGTGCCCGCGCCGCCGAAGATGGTGGCGCTGCCAGAGCCGGCGGAGACGGTGCTATTGCCGGTGCCACCAACGAAGGTCAGACGGCCCGAGCCACCCACCACCGTCGCGCCATCCTCAACGCCGATCGTGTCACTGCCGCCACCGGCCCATACAATATCCCTGCCTTGGGAATAGATCAGGTTATTCCCGGTGCTTAAACTCAATGAAATCTGGTTGGTGCCGCCACCCGCCATAATGGTATTATCGCCGGTTGAGGAAATGATTGTGTCATTTCCAGTGCCTGTGCCAAAAAATGAATTGGTTTGTTGGCTTGAGGCATTGGCCCCGATCAGATTATCACCGCCGCCGGCGAGAACAGTGTCATTGCCGCCGCCGGATGCATAGTCACCGCCGGTGTTATAGACAATGCCGGAATTGCCAGCCACCACCACATCATTCCCACTGCCACCCACGACAGAGACTGCGGAGGAGGCGTTGATGAGAACCTTGTAATAGGTCCCGGTCGAGATCGCCTCGGTTTGTGTGCCGGAGACGAGCAGGGGGGTATCGGCCGTCGCAGGTGCGGGGGTTTGCGCACCCGGGCCGCGATATGGCGTGGGCGTCTGGGTGCTGGCGGCAAAGGCCTGTGCGGTGTCTCTGGTGCCGCCCCAGGCGAATGGGATCACAATAGGATCGCTCGACCCCCCACTCAGTGTCACCGACATGTCTTAACTCCTCGCCAATCAGCGAGCACCAAGGCGGCACCCGTTAGCGATTTGTTTATCGCCTCGTACGGAATATGGCAATATGGAATGTAATTCTTGTGGCTATTTTGGTTTGGAATATAACGTTAAGGAATTTCAGACGCCCCCAGGGGCAAATTTTGCCTAACGAGAAAAATCCTGGTTTCGATAACGATGCCGCGGATATTTCAAGCAAATGATATTTTTCAGATATTTCGCGGCCGGCGCCTGCGCGAGACGAGCCCCCCCCAGGCGCGGAGGGGGCGCGCCACAGCGCATCACCGCCTCAATGCATCGGCATCCGCGCACCGGCTGCTTGCACCGCGAGTTGCAATGTCACCGCGCCGGCCTGCTCGAAGACCAGCGTCAGCGGCACGCTCTCGCCCACCACCAGCGGCCGTGTCAGGCCCAGCAGCATGATATGCAGCCCGCCAGGGGCGAGGCTCACCGCGCCATTGGCCGGCAAGGCGATGGCCTCAACCTGGCGCATACGCATGATATCGCCATCGCGCAGCATGGTGTGCAATTCGGTCCGCCCCGCGGCTGGGGTGCTGGCCGAGAGCAGGCGGTCAGCCCCACCGGTATTGCGGATGGTCACAAATCCAGCCCCCTGGCCGCCCTGGCCGGCAGCGCGGGTCCAGGGGGCTTCCAGCGTCAGGCTGCCATGTTGGGTGGCGCTGCCATGCGCCTGGGCCGCCATGGGCAGAAGGGCGGTGGCGAGGAGAAGGCGTCGGTTCATCGCGTGCTATCCTTGCTGGTCAGCCGGGCCTCAATTCGGGCGGCGAAGCGGGCGAGATGCACCGATTCTGCCGCCGCCAGGCTGGGGTCTCCATTGATACAAATATGCCTTGCATGGGCGAGCCGGGCGGCCATCGCCGCCGCCTCCTCGGCCTGGGCCAGAGAGGTTGCGGCCTGCACCACCTCGGCCGCGGCGGTGGTGGCGGCGGTGCAGATCTCGCTCATGGCGCGATCCATCTCATCGGGGTCGCAGGCGCTGGCGCCGAGCGGCAGCATGGCCAGGGCCAAAACCAACGCGCGCATCAGCGTGCCACCAGTCGCAGCGTGGCGGCGGGGCTTCTGGCCCGCATGCCCTCGGCTGGTACCTCCACCCAGGCATGCTGGGCACCGCCCTCGCAACGCTGGATGATGGGGAAGATCAGTGTGTTGCCGGGCCGATTCGGGGTGGCGATGAGCATGACGAATTCCTCGTAATGCTGGTCCGGCAGCGGCCCACCGGTCCAGGAAATGGTCGCCGGGGCCTCACGCACCAGGCCATGGGCGCTGGGGGCGGGACGTTCGAGCGGGCGGGTCTCCACCGTGATGTTCCAGCCGGTTTTCGGCTGCGGCCGGGCAGCCGACAGCCCCTCGGGCAGGGTGACCTCGATGCCGGTGGTCGCGGCACCGGCGCAGCCATGGCCGACCATGAAGGCGATGCGGGTATAGGAGCCCGCCGGCGCCTCGGCCGGGGTGATGACCACATGGGCGCTGGCCGGTGCGGCCAGCAGCGCCAGGGCGAAAAGTCTTTTCATCAGAACCTCACCTGCAGGCCGGCGAAGACGCTGCGGCCGAAGCCCGCCTCAAACACCGCCGAATTGGCCACGGCGCGCGGCAGCACCGAGGCGGAAGAGATATAGCGTGTATTGCCCAGGTTGCGGGCATCGAAGAACGCGCTGACCCGGCCGGGGATCAGCTCCGCCCCGCCGCGAATGCCGAACAGCGTATAGGGGTTGCTGCGCAGGGTATTGGCGTTGTCGGCGTAAAAACCCTGCGGCACGACCTCGATATTCGGCGCGATCCAGGCACCGGAGGCGTGGCGGTAGCGCAGTTCCTGGCGCAGCACATGGCGCGGTGCGCCGGGCAATTGGTTGTCGCGGTAAGTCGCATTGTCGGAGAAGCGGAAATCCGAGAAGGTCCAGGCGGCGCGGCTGCTCAGGCGGTCACCATCGCTGATCAGGTTGTCGGCGATGCTATAGTTCAGCGCCACTTCCACACCTTGATGGATGGTGCGGCCTTGCAGGTTCTGCGCCAGGCTGCTGCCGGGTGTGGGGCCCTGCAGCAATTGGATTTCATCGCGCAGCCAGGCGCGATAGGCCGCAACCTCCCAGGCCACCCGGCCATGCTGGCCGCGGGTGCCGATCTCGGCGGTATAGGCGCGCTGGGCGTTGAGGCGGGAGAAACCGCCGAGCGGGACGAGGGCGATGAGGTCCGACAGCGTGGGCGGCTCGGTTGACCAGGTGAGGTTGGCATAGGCCTGGATCGCGGGCGTCACCTCATACAGCACGCCCAGGCGCGGATTGGCCCATTCCCAATTGCCGGCACCCGACAGCGCGGGGTTGAGGATGTTGCGGCTGGAGCGATAGGCGAAGCCGCCCTGAAAGCCTGCCACCAGCGCGAGTTGGGGCAGCACATAGAGCGCGTTCTCGGCATAGAGCGTGGTGGTGCGGGCGAGGTCCTCCGATTGATAGGTCCGGTTGCCCTGGATGCCGTAATTGTTGATGAAACGCTTATTGTCGGTGCTGCCCTCGGCGAAGGTCACGCCAAAGCTGGTGCGGTTGCGCAGGCCGAAGAATTGGCCGTCATAGGTGCCGCGGGCGAAAAGATTGACGTCGCCCGTTTGGTTGCGGACGAGTTGGAAGATCGGGTGGTAGACCCGGCGCTCGACATAGCTGCCGCCCAGTTCGAAGCGCAGTTCCGGCGTGGCCTGAATGCCGGTGATGATGCCCAGGCGGGTGGTGTTGAGGTTGCGCTGGTAGTTGTTGTTTTCGTTCGCGAAGGCCGGGGTGCGCGGGGCGTTCAGCGCGGAAACCCGCGTCACCGCGCCGGGAATTTGCTGCCAGATGGTGTTGGAACTGACGATGAACCGCGTCTCGACCTGGTCGTTCCAGCGATAGGCGGCATTGGCGTTGAAGCGATTGGCCTGGCCGGCCGAATTGTGGCGGTAGCCATTCTGCTGCGTCCAGCTGTTGCTGACATAGGCCTCATAGGGGCCGACAGCCACGCCATAGGCAGCCTGGCCGCGCAAGAAGCCATCGCTGCCGGCCTCCAGCCGTGCCGTGCCGCCGGGCGCGCTCACCCCCGAATTGGTGACGAAGTTGATGGCGCCACCGAGTGTGGTCGAGCCCAGCGAGAAGGCATTGCCGCCGCGCAGCACTTCCACGCGCTGATACGCCAGCGGGTCGATCTCCTGCAGGTCGCCGCTGCCATCGGCCTGTGTGAGCGGAATGCCATCCTGATAGACCGCGATGCCGCGCAGGTGGAAATTCCGCGCGAGGCCCGAGCCGCGGATCGAGAGCCTCGCATCCTCGCCCCATTTGGGGGCAGCGAAGACGCCGGGGGTATATTCCAGCACATCGCGCACCGAGGTGGCGCCGGCGCGCTCCTGGAAATCGCGCGCCTCGACCACGCTATTGGCACCAGGGGAGGACCACAGCCGCGTCCGGGCGGCCGCATTGCTTTCGTTGGTCAGCCGCTCGCGCTCACCAATGACGGTGACGGGGGGCGTTGAGGGTATGCTCTCCTGCGCGAAGGCGGGGATGGCCAGCAGGCAGGGCGCAGCAAGAAGCGCGCGACGAAAATTCGACATGATGATGATCCGACAAGGTGTGAACACATGCGCGGCAAGCCGCGCGGTGAGGGGTTCAGGCCTGGGCGGGTGGGGCGCGGGGTTGCTGGGGTGGGGCGCGCGCCTGGGGTGGCAGCGCGGCGGGGCCGGAGGCGGGCCACGTGATGACAATGGCTAGCCAGGAAGGCGCGGGCAGGGCAGGGGTCAGCGCCTGTGCCCCCTGGGGCATGGCGGCGCAGACGGCGCAAAACCCATGCGCCTCGCCGGGTTGGGCGGGGGCTTGATCGTCCAGGGCGAGTGGCATGCTGCGCATGCCCTCGGGCCCGCAGATCTCCATGGTGATGGCATGCCCCTGCGCCCGGCCAAGGCACAAAGCCGGCGCCAGCGCGGCCTGGAACAGCAGGACCAAAGCCAAAATTCGCGCGATAGGGGCGGGGATTCGTCTCACGCGGCCAGTGTAACGGCGCCCGCGCGCAAGTTCAAGCCAATGGCCAAGGCCTGTCACCGCAGAGGCCCCCAATGCTCCGCCTCCGGACTGCGCCGGGCAAAAACGGCGGCCCGTCTGCCGGCCAAAAGGCAGCTTTCGGGACTTTAATCTTGCCCTTGCGGTTCGCCTATCCAGGCTCTAACTCTCCCGCCCGAGGGAGCAGGCTTTGCCGAGGGGACCACCAGCACCATGAGCCTCGACCACCGGTCAGGCTGATATGGTGCCATGGCATTCTAGCGGGCCATGCCCCCATCACTGGTCAAGGCCCGCAAGGGCTCCATATGCAAATTCTTCTACCAGAAACGGAGAGACACATGGACGGAAATAATGGCCCGAGCGCCGGCAAATGCCCGGTCCTGCATGGCGCACCCAAGCATGCGACTTTCGGCGTGCGCTCGAACAAGGATTGGTGGCCCAACCAGCTCAACCTGAAAATCCTGCATCAGCATTCCGCCCTGTCGAACCCGATGGATCCCGGCTTTGACTATGCCGCGGCCTTCAAGACCCTCGACCTGCAGGCGCTCAAGCAGGATCTCTTCGCGCTGATGACCGATAGCCAGCCCTGGTGGCCGGCGGATTACGGCCATTATGGGCCGCTCTTCGTCCGCATGTCCTGGCACAGTGCGGGGACCTATCGCATCGCCGATGGCCGCGGTGGCGCCTCGAGCGGCACGCAGCGCTTTGCGCCGCTCAATTCCTGGCCTGACAATGCCAATCTGGACAAGGCGCGCCGCCTGCTTTGGCCGATCAAGCAGAAATACGGCAATGCCATTTCCTGGGCCGATCTGATGGTGCTGGCCGGCGATTGCGCGATGGAATCCATGGGCTTCAAGCCTTTCGGCTTTGCCGGTGGGCGCGTTGATGTCTGGGAGCCCGAGGAGGACATCTATTGGGGCACCGAGGATACCTGGCTGGGTGACACCCGCTACACCGGTGACCGCCAATTGGAAGACCCCTTGGGCGCCGTGCAGATGGGCCTGATTTACGTCAATCCGCAGGGCCCCAACGGCAAGCCTGACCCCATCGCCTCCGGCCGTGACATCCGCGAAACCTTCGCCCGCATGGCGATGAATGATGCGGAGACCGTGGCGCTCGTGGCCGGCGGCCACACTTTTGGCAAATGCCATGGCGCGGGTCTCGAATCGCATGTCGGGCGCGAGCCTGAGGCGGCCTCGATCGAGCTGCAGGGCCTGGGCTGGATGAACAGCATGGGCAGCGGTGTGGGTGTGGATACCATCACCTCCGGCATCGAAGGTGCATGGACCACCAACCCGGTGAAGTGGGACAATAACTATCTGGAAAACCTGCTCGACCATGAGTGGGAGCTGACCAAGAGCCCCGCTGGTGCCTGGCAATGGGTCCCGGCCAATGGCGCCATGGCCGATGCGGTGCCTGATGCGCATGACCCCACCAAGCGGCATGCGCCGATCATGACCACGGCCGATATGGCGCTGAAGCTCGACCCGATCTACGCGCCGATCTCCAAGCACTTCCGCGACAACCCGGCCGAATTCGCCGATGCCTTTGCTCGCGCCTGGTACAAGCTGATGAGCCGCGATATGGGCCCGCGCACCCGCTGCCTCGGCGCCTTGGTGCCGGATGAGGAATTGCTGTGGCAGGACCCTGTGCCCGCCCTCACCCATCCGGTGATCGGCGCGGCGGAGATCGCAGCGCTGAAGGGGCAGATTCTGGCCTCTGGGCTGAGCGTGTCCGAATTGGTGGGCAGCGCCTGGGCCTCGGCTGCGACCTTCCGTGGCTCTGATCGCCGTGGTGGCGCCAATGGCGGGCGCATTCGCCTCGCCCCGCAGAAGGATTGGGCGGCGAACCAGCCGGACCAACTCGCCCGGGTTCTGGCCAAGCTGGAGGCCATTCAATCGGCCTTCAATGCCGCCCATGCGGGTGGCTGCCAGGTCTCCATGGCCGATCTGATCGTGCTGGGTGGTTGCGCGGCGATTGAGCAGGCGGCCAAGGCTGCCGGCCATGCGGTGAGCGTGCCCTTCTCCCCCGGCCGCACCGATGCGACGCAGGAACAGACGGATATCCATTCCTTCGCCGTGCTGGAGCCCACCGCCGATGGCTTCCGCAACCATCTCAGCTCGAATTACGCCCTGCCGGCTGAGGAATTGCTGCTGGACCGCGCCCAGCTGATGACGCTGACCGCACCCGAAATGACGGTGCTGGTGGGTGGTATGCGCGTGCTGGATGCCAATACCGGTCATTCGCAGCATGGTGTTTTCACCAAGAGGCCTGGCGCGCTGACCAATGACTTCTTCGTCAACCTGCTGGATATGGGCGTGACGTGGAAGCCGGTTTCGGACAAGGCCGAGCTGTTTGAAGGCCGCGATGCCCAGTCGGGCGTGCTGCGCTGGACCGGCACCCGGGTGGATCTGGTTTTCGGTTCAAACTCGCAATTGCGGGCCTTGGCCGAAGTCTATGCCTGCGCCGGCGCCGAGGCCAAGTTTGTGGCCGATTTCATCGCCGCCTGGACCAAGGTGATGAATCTCGACCGGTTTGACCTCACGGCCGGCTGAGCCTCGTTCGGGGAAGGCGAGAGCCTTCCCCGGCAGCGCCTTTCCTACAGCACCCGCAATTCAACCTTGCGGAAACGCACCACGCCGCGGTCATTGACCACGCCTGCGGCATTGGCGATGCCATCGCCATGTTGCAGGGCGATGCGCCCTGTGGCGTGTTTGCCATCGCGCGCACCATCCACCGTCTTTTGGCCATTGAGCACCACGGTGAAGCTGTCGCCACGGGCGGTGATCTCCATGGTGTTCCACCGCCCGCCGGCGCGCGGCATGGGGTCCACCGCCGCGATATCGACAATGGCGCCGGTGCCAAAGCGCTGCACCGGCCGTTCATCCCACAGATTGACCTCATAGGCATTGGCCGCGCTGATCGTGGTGGGGTTGGTCGCCCGGATGAAAATGCCGCTATTCGTGCTGGTATCCACCCAGACCTCCGTGCGGAATTCGAAATTGGCGTAATTCGCCTTTGTGACCAGGAACCCATTGCCGCGATCGGCCACCAGCGCACCATCCTCGATGCGCCAATTGGCATTGCCCACCGGATCAAAGCCATCAAAGTCACGCCCATTGAACAGGGCGACCCAGCCTGCGGGCTGGGCCATGGCGTGGCCAGCACCGAGCAGCAGCGCGGGCAAGGCAAGATTGAACGACCTGCGTTTCATTGACACTCACTCCCCAAAAGCGTCCGGTTGGCCCGGACTGCCAAGCCCCGGTTGGCGCTGGGCGCGCCCATCCCGGGGGGGTGAGGCTATGGCGGAAGAACTGTTGCAGGCAAATGGAAATGCCATTCTGGCCCAGCCGGGCCGGATTGCCTTTCACCGCGCGCCATGGGTTGATCGGCGGCTTGCGATACCGCGAACCCCGGGGGAGCCCCATGGCCATACATCGTTTCAGTCCCACCCGTTACTATAACGCCATTGGCACCGCGGAGCCCTGCTTCAGGCTCGCCGATGGTGACACGCTGGTGACCGATACGATCGATGCCTCGGGCCTCGATGCGCGCGAAATGGCTGTGGCCCCCCGGCCCAACCCGATGACCGGCCCTTTCTTCATCGAAGGTGCCGAGCCCGGCGATACCCTGGCGGTGCGGATCGACCGGCTGACCCCCAGCCGCGCGACGGGCTGGACCTATTCGCCCCTGGCGGTGACGGTGCTGGAGCCTGCCGCCATCATCGAGCGCCCGGCGGTGGAACGCGCGGTCTGGAGCATCGATCAGGCCGCCGGGACGGTGCGGCTGCAAAACCCGCCACCAGGGCTTGAGGGCTTTGCCCCCGAGATCGCGCCGATGATCGGCTGCTTTGGCGTGGCGCCGGCCGGCGGGCAGGCCTTCTCCACCGCCACCAGCGCGCAGAATGGCGGCAATATGGATTATCGGCTCTTCGCGCCGGGGACGGTGGCGTGGTTTCCCGTCTCG
>Ga0214917_10005260_pt1 | contig 13915 bp, 9 predicted proteins | sample LL_1208_BB_MetaG_FD_177983 | JGI IMG/M metagenome (GOLD analysis project Ga0214917, IMG submission 177983) | Freshwater microbial communities from Lake Lanier, Atlanta, Georgia, United States - LL_1208_BB | ecosystem: Environmental > Aquatic > Freshwater > Lake | place: USA: Georgia | collected... | reverse complement strand
ACTGAATTCAAAATGACGGAGTCAGGCAACCCATTAGGAATTTTGGCACTCGAATCATTTAATTCACTCAATGATGAAAATAGGCACAATCTGCTAAAGCTTGGCATAGTTGAAGAATTTGATCTTGTAGTTGCCGCAATTATCCTGGGTGAGGATTTTTCAGAAACCTATATCAATAAATTAGCTATTGATGGAATGTTTGTTTCTGTCTCTTCTGGATATCAACGCAATTTCACATTCAATCCAATTGTTTTTGATGTGCTTCAGGAACTGCGCAGTAAGAATAAAGGCGAGGAAAACAAAACTCACGAAAAACTGGCCCAGTACTACATTTCTAAGGGTGCACCTGCGAAAGCTTTAGAACATATCTTTCAATCTGGAAACAGCGAGCAGGTTACTGAAATCCTTCGAATCTCAATTCGAGACATGGCCGCTATAGGTCGTGGTGATCAGATTATTCGATGGGCGCAATATGGGGCAGACGATAGCCCTGCAGGTGAAATGATGAAGAAGACCATTGAAGTTGTAGGACATATGGTGAATTTGGATTTCGAAAAGGCAGAAAGCATGGCGGCTGAATTAAATTACGTCGCTGACCAAGATCCTCGTTTAGAGTTTCTAAAGCAATTAACTGCCATGGTCATGTCTCATGTCTACTTTGCACGCGGTGATTTTGAGCGTTCTCAAATCATGATTAAGCAAGCGCTAGCAAAGGATTACGAATCAGTCGGAATTGAAAATGTGGACAAAATTGCCCTACTGCGTCTGCAAGCAGATATTGCATATATTTACGATGATGAAGAGCTGGTGGAAGATTGCCTTATTCGAGCCAAGAAATTTCAGGATGGAAAAAATCAAGCAATCACGGCTTATCACATTGGATGCATGACCTCGTTGACCCTATGGTGTCAGGGGCGATTCTTTGAAGCGGCAGAGTTAGCATCGATTGCTATTGCTCAGGCAGAAAATAATGGTTACTCCGGAATCGCCGGTCCCTTTGATGCCATGTTGGTTTCATCTAGATGCGAGCTCGAGCTTTCTCAATTGAATCAATCAATTGAAACCTCAAATAAAATTGAGCAAAGGGCTGAGTCTGCTCGAATGTGGCCTTGGTATTTTGTCTCTATTGGGACTCGCTCAAGAATTCAAATAACTCAAGGGCAAATCACACATGTTGTTGATGTATTAGCCGCACAACGCGAAAAACTTAAGCACCTGCAAACCCCAAATCAATTGGGCTGGATCATCGACATCACTGACGTCTTCTTGCGGTTTGTCCTAAACGACTGGAAGCGTGCCGACGAATTGCTGCAACGGATGCCGAAAATCGAAATGGTGCGCCAAATTGATATGAACTTGAAGTTTGAAGCAGATCCCAAACGTATTCATGCACTAGTTGCCCAGATGCCTGAAACAACTCCGCGTCAGAGAGTGAACAAGATCCTGTATCAAGCAACAATCAATATCGATCAAGAAAATGTGGCACTTAATTACTTACGGGCCGCACTTGACCTTGGGGCGGAGGTCGGTTTTCATGAGTACTTTGTTCGACAAAACCGGCTCTATCCAATCATGGTGAAGGCTGCTGCAGCTAAGCCAACTATCTTCATAGAAAGCGTGGTGCACGAGATGTCAGAACGGATTAAGAATTCGAATTCAGATACCGGCGCACTTGAAGAAAAATTGACCAACCGAGAACTTGAGATCTTGAAGCATCTGACAACAGGTAATCCCATCAGTGCGATTGCAAAGCAACTGCATATTTCGCAGAACACAATGAAGACTCACTTGCGTAATGTGTATCGCAAGCTAGATGTTGATGGTCGCCATACAGCGGTAGAAAAGGCACGGAAGCTCCTTCTTATTTGAGCCCGTCCTATAAGGTTGCAGGCATGGGTCCAGCCTTTAACCGCATGTGGGCATCAAGCATCGTTTCAAACCTTTCAGATGGCATCCTCATTGCAGCAGCTCCTCTGCTGGCTATCTCCCTTACCGACAGCACAGTCTTAATTTCAGCAATTAGCGCCATGGTGATGCTGCCATGGCTGCTCTTTGCAATCCCAATTGGCGCAATGGTTGACCGGGTTGACCGGCGCTTCATCCTGGCTGGTGCAAATGCCATACGAAGCGCCGTTGTTGGCGTGCTGGCCCTTTTGATTGCAACAGATCATGTGACTATTTATTGGTTGCTCTTCGCCTCATTTGTAATTGGGGTGTGCGAAGTCGCAGCCGATACAACAGCGCAATCTTTGATTCCTCAGATTTTGGAAGAGAAGAACTTTGAAAAAGGTAATTCACGTCTACAAATCTCAGAAACAGTTATTCAGGGATTTGTAGGCGCACCAATAAGTGGCTTTATATATGCAATAGCAATTGCCTTGCCTTTCTTTATCAACAGCCTTGGCTTGGCAGTTGCCTCATTGTTGGCACTATCAATTCCGATTAAGTATCTCCAAGATGTTCGCACCGATGATGTTGAAAAAGAAAAAACTAAGTTTGTGGCAGATATGAAGTTTGGTATCAAATATCTGTTCAATGAAAAAGTCTTGCGCAGACTTGTTGTTACTACCGCATCCATTGGCGTGTGTTACTCAATGGGCACGGCGACCATGGTTTTATTCATTGTTAAAGAACTTGAACTTCCAGAACAGCTCTTTGGTGTGATTCTTACAATTCAAGGAATTGGAGCGATTGCTGGTGCGTTTATGGCACCGCGTCTGTCAGAGAAATTTGGACGAAGCAATGTGATGACCTTTGGCATTGTTTCAAGTTCACTTGTCTTATTGCTCCAAGGATTTTCACCCAACATTTATATCTTCGTGGCTCTTGCAACCTTTGGGGGCTTTGCTATTTCACAATGGAACATTCTCTTGATGGCTACGTATCAAACAGTTATTCCCAATGAGTTATACGGTCGCATCCACGGAACCCGCCGTACTTTGGTGTGGGGGATGATGCCGATCGGATCATTGTTAGGTGGGGTGCTTGCCCACTACAGCCTGCGGTTGCCGATGTATGTCGGGGGAGTCATCGCGACAACTCTTGCCTTCTTATCTATTGGCTTCTTGCTCAATATCGCAGAGACCGCCAAGCCTTCCCAATAGTCAAGAAATCACCCTTACTCCCAGCAAATCTTTATCTGGCCGTTATAAAGCAGGCGTAGATGCAAACTGTTCTCCTGTTGCTCATCTGGCGTTCACTAAGGCAGACTTCGACCACCAAAAAGCGCCTATGGGGTAGGTCGACTCTCCACAGACGCTTTACTTTAACCCTCAAGGAGGAACTATGAAGTTCACACGCAGCGCAAAGTTTGCGCTCGCAGCTGCAGCATCAGCGGCGTTGGCAGTTTCACTGCTAACACCAGCACAGGCTGCAACACGTTCAACTATCGTGATTCACGATACAAACTCATTAACATCATTTAACTCGGGCCAGCCTGATACCAACCTAACTATCAATGGCAAGGTTGGAAATCTAACTGGCATTGGTTTCTACTACATCAATGACAAGAAGATGGTTGTTCGTAACACAACATTCGGTGATTTCAAGATCGTAAAGAATAATGCAACTGATTTCCGCGTTGCATACACAGTCAATAAGGGTCTTGTCTGGTCTGATGGAACACCAATCAACGGAGAAGATCTCTTGTTGTCACACGTTCTATCTAGCAACGTGTACTCAAAGGCTGCTGGTCTTGGAGATCCTGATGGTGATGACACCCCTGCATTTGACTCAAATGGATACGGTGGAACTTACAACGACAACATTGTTGGTGAGCCAACACTTTCAGCTGACAAGATGACATTGACACTTCAGTTTAAGCAGAAGATTGCTAACTGGGATCTATATGGTCCAGGACCATCACCAGTTCACACACTTGTTCTTCTTGCAGAAGGAAAGAAGGGTCTCCAGTCAGTTAAGGATAACGAAGCTGCACGCGATCGCTTCGTAGCTGCTTACAAGTCAAAGAACACTGCTGTATTGAAGGCAATGGGTAAGGTTTGGTCAGATGCTTACGACATCACTCAGGTTGATGCCAACACAAACCCACTTCTTTGGGTCGGTAACGGTGGATTCACAGTTGACAGCGCAGTAACAAAGTCATCTGTAACACTTAAGGTCAACCCTAAGTACAACTCAGGTCCAAAGCTAAGCGGAACTATCGATACAGTTATCTTTAAGTTCATCTCAGACGGAACTGCAGCAGCACAGGCTCTTGCAAATGGCGAGCTTGATGTTTACTCAGGTCAGCCAACAGCAGATGCTGTAGCTGCATTGAAGAAGCTTTCAAACGTTAACCTCATCGGTGGAATTAACGCTTGCTACGAGCACTGGGACACACGCGTAGGTAACGCACCAGGACAACCTGAATACAACGGAATCTTCAAGGGACACGGCGGAAAGGGTGCAGATCTACGTCGCGCATTCTTGCTTTCTATCCCACGTCAAGAAATCAACGAGAAGTTGATCGTTCCAATCAACCCAAATGCACCAATCTTGGGTTCAACTTTCATCGCACCTGGATTTGAAGGTTATGAACGCCTTGTAGCTAACAATGGTTCTGGTTTCTACGTTGGAACACAGGATGCACTGAACGCTAAGGCAGCTCGTCTGCTAAAGAAGCACTACCCAAGTGCAAGTCCATCAAACCCAGTAAAGGTCAACGTTCTTGTTCCAGGTAACAACCCACGTCGTGCAGCTGAGTTCGCACTTGCGAAGGCAAATGCACTAAAGGTTGGCTTCGATCTAGTGGGAGACGTTCAAGCTTCATGGTCTCCAAAGATTCAGCTATCAACTTATGATGCGCAGTTCTTCGCATATTGCCCATCAGCAGTAACTCAAACTGGATCAAACGCGAACTTCCAGCTAGGTGGGGGAAATAACCGTAACGGTATTAACTTGCCTAACCTGGATGCAATCCTAAACAAGTTGCAACTTCCAATGGATAATCGAACATATATCTCAACAATTATCCAAGCAGAGCGCATCATTCACGCAGAGGGTCTTACATCTGGAGTATTCCTGCACCCAGCAGTTACTGCAGTAAACAAGAACCTCAAGGGAATCAAGCCGTCACCACTTTCTGATGACGTTGTTTGGAACTGGTGGGAGTGGTCATACTAATAGCTTGATTTTTAAGCTATTACCTCTGCCTTAAACAGCAGAATATGTCTTACGCGAACGGCACTTGGTTGAAAAATTGAGTGCCGTTCGCGCTACTATTTGCCGATTAGAAGTTGTTTTATCATGGTAATTCGGACGATCATTGCAAGGAGCGTTACATGCTGAACTACATCCTGCGCCGTATTGGCGTGTCAGTGATGATTCTTTTTGGATCAAGCTTTTTGGTATATAACCTCGCAGCATATGCAAGTGATCCATTAGCAGAGCTACGTCTTAGCACTGATGATGGTGCCCGCCAGCAGATAATCTCCTTGACGCGTAGTTTGAATCTTGATACTCCGCCACCTCTTAGATACTTCTTGTGGCTCAAAGGTGTCCTTGGAATTTTTGTCGGTAATTTGAATCTGGGAGTGACGCGCGAAGGTTCTACTGTGCAAGAAGAACTTGCTTATGCGATTCCAGTGACAGTTCGCCTTGTATTGGCTGCAACAGTTACTGCAGTTCTATTTGGACTTGCTCTCGGAATTATCTCAGCACTTCGCCAATACAGCCGTTTCGATTATGGAATGACATTCCTTGCATTCCTCTTGTACTCACTTCCAATTTTCTGGGTTGCCGTTCTCCTCAAAGAGTTCATGGCAATTCAATTTAACAACTTTTTAAGTGAACCAAATATCCCGATTAGGTGGATGATTATATTCTCCATCTTTACCGGAATTTTCTGGAGCTCCTTGTTTGGTGGAGAGCGAAAAAGATTCTGGAGTGTTTTCGGTGGAGCTTTTGGAACAAGCTTTGTAACTTTATGGGCAATTGACTTAACAGATTGGTATCTCAACCCAGGATTGGGCCCAATTCTTATCGCATTCCTTTCTGTGGGAATTGCCTTTGGTGTCACTGCAATTTCAACGGGTCTAAGTAATGCAACTGCAAAAAAGGCAGCATTAACCATGGCCGGCTTAGCAGTTGTTTGGTATTACCCAGCGCAGTGGATTTTTAATAACTTTGGCTCTTACTTCACAATCTTTATTTTGATTTCATTGATTGTGTTGACCGGATTAGGCCTGTCTCGCGTTTATAGCAAAATCGATCGTCGTCCAATGGCGCGAACCGCCATAATTACAGGAATCCTGAGTGGGTTTTTGATTTTGGTTGATCGAATCATGCAGAGCTGGGATGACTATCGAGCAACTGATGCGGTTAATGGTCGCCCAGTGCCTACGTATGGTCAGCGTAAAGATCAGTTAGTAACTGAGGATTTCTGGCTCAATAACTTAGACATCATCATGCACTTAATCCTTCCAACATTGGCATTGATTTTGATCTCTCTGGCTGGCTGGATCCGCTACTCACGTGGAGCGCTATTAGAGGTCTTGAACCAGGATTACATTCGCACAGCGCGAGCAAAGGGACTCAATGAACGAGTCGTGATCACTCGACATGCCTTTAGAAACATGATGTTGCCACTTTCAAGCCTCTTTGTTGGCGAGTTTGTTGGCTTAGTGGGAGGCGCGGTTATTACAGAACGCGTATTTGGTTGGCAAGGAATGGGAACTCTAGGAATCAAGGCGATTAACAGCTACGACCTCAACTTGTTGATGGGCGTTAACTTACTGTTATCTATTTTGGTTATCTTCGGTAACTTGCTTGCAGACTTAGTGTATTCAGCTCTCGATCCTCGTATTAGATTGGGCAAGTAGCCATGAAACTATTCGGACGCAAAGAAAAAACAACTGGTGAAATCCTTGCTGGTGGCGAAAATGCCATTGCAAATAAAGAGGTCGAGGGTCTGAGCCAAGGCCAGATTGTTCGTCGACGCTTCTTCCATCACCGCGCAGCTGTGTTGGCTCTCGTCACTTTGGCATCACTAATTCTCTTTGTGATGACCTCTCTTGATAGCAAAATTGGTCCCATCCGTATTCCAGGATGGTGGAAGTGGACTGTTGAAGATATTCCTGAGCTTCGCTTTGAGGATTGCCCAGGTGGAACAACTGGTTGTCCAACACTCTCAGTTAATCCAACCTCAGCTAACTTTGGTTTGGGAACACACCCATTTGGCCAAGATGACATCGGTCGCGATTACTTTGCACTAGTAATGAATGGTGCCCGTCGATCATTAATGATCATGTTTGTTATCGGTGCGGTTTCAGGATTTATTGGTGTTGTTGTGGGATCCATTTCAGGTTTCTACGGCAAAAAAGTTGACGCTGTTTTGATGCGCCTAGTCGACTTCATTCAAACTGTTCCAACAATTATTATCGCAGCCGTTATTGGTAAGGCTGCAGGTAAGGTCGGTCCGCTGTACCTGGCACTGTTTTTAGGAATTCTTGGCTGGACAGGATTAGCTCGTTTAGTGCGTGCTCAATTCCTTTCACTTCGTGAAATGGAGTTTGTTGACGCGGCGCGTGTTGCAGGAGCATCTAACCTTCGAATCGCTTTCAAGCACATTCTGCCAAATGCAATTGGCCAAATCATTGTGTCTGTTACATTGATTATGGCTGGTGCGATCTTGACTGAAACAGCATTGTCATACCTAGGCTTTGGTGTGGTTGCCCCAGATGTTTCACTTGGTCTTTTGATTAGCCAGTACGAGTCATCCTTTACAACTCGTCCATGGCTGTTCTGGTGGCCAGGCTTCTTCATTATTTCCATTGCACTATGCGTTAACTTTATTGGCGATGGATTACGTGATGCATTTGACCCACGTCAACGACGTCGAATTACTAAGAAGGATCGCGAACAAGCGAAGCTTCAGGTTAAGGCTGGTGAGTAGTTATGACTGAGAAAAATGTACTTCAAATTTCAAATTTCAATGTTGATTTCTGGGTAGATGGAGTTTGGTATCCAGCTGTTATCGATATGAACCTGGGACTGGCTGCAGGCAAGGTCACCGCAATTGTGGGTGAGTCAGGTTCTGGTAAGTCAACAACGGCACTTGGCCTTATGTCACTTCTTGCTTCAAATGCTCGAATGGCAGGCAGCGTTGTGGTCAAGGGCGAAGAAATGCTCAATGCAAAGTCAGCTGTATTGCGTGAGTTCCGTGGAAAAGAAGTTGCCTATATTTTCCAAGAGCCAATGACAGCTTTGAATCCACTGTTCACAATTGGGTATCAAATCGTTGAAACATTACGTAACCACTTTGATATGGGTCCAAAGGAAGCACATACTCGTGCTTTGGAGTTAATCACTATGGTGGATATTCCAGATCCGGAGTTATCGATCAATAAGTACCCACACCAACTTTCAGGTGGACAGCGCCAGCGCGCAATGATCGCTCAAGCACTTGCTTGCGATCCTGCGCTTCTAGTTGCAGATGAACCAACAACAGCGCTGGATGTGACAGTTCAGGCTGAGATCCTTGATTTAATGCGCGGTCTTAAGGACAAGCTGAACTCTGCAATCCTTTTGATTACCCATGACATGGGTGTTGTTGCAGATATGGCTGATGAAATCCTTGTTATGAAGGATGGAATTACCGTTGAAAAGGGCACAGCAGATCAGATCTTCAATAAGCCGCAACATCCATACACACAGCAACTACTTGGCTCAGTGCCAATGCTGGGATCAACAAAAAAGCGTGCACTTCCTTATAAGGAGGATGCAAAGCCTGCCCCTGTATTGAAGTTAACTGATGTGACTATCGAATATCCAAAGCGTGGTCGCCAACCCGCATTTACTGCGGTCAAGAACTTCAACCTTGAAATCTATCCAGGTGAAATCGTAGGCCTCGTAGGAGAGTCTGGATCAGGTAAGACAACTGTTGGTCGTGCATCAATCGGATTGCTTCCCATCAAGGAAGGCTCACTTGAAATTGTTGGCAAGGACATCAGCCATGCAACTCAAAAAGAGCTCTTCACAATTCGTCGCCACACCGGAATTGTTTTCCAAGATCCTGCCTCATCTCTTAACCCACGCCTTCCAATTGGTGAATCAATTGGAGAGCCTTTGTTCTTGGCAGGTCTTGCAAAGGGTGCAGAGCTTGCCCACAAGGTGGAAGAGTTACTTGATCAGGTTGAATTGCCACGCAGCTACCGCAACCGCTACCCACATGAGCTTTCAGGTGGTCAGCGCCAGCGCGTAGGAATCGCACGTGCTCTCGCACTAACTCCAGATCTACTCATCGCTGATGAACCAACATCAGCACTGGATGTTTCTGTTCAAGCACGCTTTCTAGATCTTTTGCAAGAGCTACAGGGTAAGTTGAACTTTGCATGCTTGTTTATCTCTCACGACTTGGCAGTTGTTGACATCTTGTGTCACCGAATTGCAGTGATGCAAAACGGTTTGCTTGTCGAAGTGGGCGATCGTGATCAGATCTTGAAGAAGCCAAAGAATGATTACACTAAGCGTTTGATTTCAGCAGTTCCTGTTCCAGATCCTGCCGAACAACGCATCCGCCGCGAGGCTCGTCTAGCTCTTAAAAAGTAAGCCCCGCTTGTGGATCTAGACCTTTTGGTCTTTGGCCTAGACCTTGTTTCAACCTTTGCCTTTGCATTAGTTGGAGCCAGAGTTGCCGCCAATAAAGGTTTAGATTTTGGTGGCATTTTATTTATTGCAGCCGTTGCATCTATTTCAGGTGGCACACTGCGTAATCTATTTATGGGGGAGCAGCCACCGTGGGTACAGCGCCCTTGGTTATTTGCACCGATCGTTGCTGCATTCTTGATCACCATCGCATTAGGCAAGAAACAAGCCGTTGGTCGTCTTGCGTTATCTCTTGATACTTTGGGATTAGCTGTTGCAACTGTTTCTAGTGTTCAGTTCGCACTTTCCAACGATGCGCCGTTGGTGGCAGCAGCTGTCCTTGGTTTAATTGGGGCTGTCTCTGGTGGATTATTTAGAGACATCATGTGCCAAACAGAGCCAGTGCTATTGCACCGCGAAACCGTTGGCACCGCCTGTCTTTCTGGGGCACTTGTTTATCTAGCCTTAGATTCCTTGGAGCTCAGCGAAGCCATCTCGGTTCTGGTTGCTGGCATGGTTGTGGTCTTGGTGCGCGAGCTGTCCATCAAATTTAACTGGAACCTGCCTACTGTTTCTAAAGGGTAATTAATCCCTGGCTTGCCCACTTCGGTGGGTATAGCGGCCTAAGAAATCTGCCTTCATGTCGGCGAAGTTTCCATCTAATAATGCCTGGCGCATCTGATCGACCAAGCGCACAATAAATCGCTCGTTGTGAATCGTTGCAAGGGTTGCGCTGATGATTTCTTTGCCACGGAATACATGGTGCATATACGCCCGTGTGTAGTGCGTACAGGTGTAACAGTCACACTCATCGTCAATTGGGGTGAAATCCCTCTTAAAACGGCTGTTAGACAGGTTAAAACGCCCTTCCATCGTGTACACAGCACTTGTGCGTGCAATTCTGCTCGCTAATACGCAATCAAAGGTGTCACAGCCGTTTTCAACGCCCAAAAATAGATCTTCCGGGGCACCAATACCTAAAAGATGTCGCGGCTTATCTTCCGGCAAGATTTCATTGACCCACGAAACGATAGTTCCGAGTTGTCCCTTATCTAACGCCCCACCGATTCCGAATCCATCAAAGGACTGCCCACTAGATTCCAGTGATCCAAGTTCGGTGGCAGCTTTCTTGCGAAGGTCTTCATATTGGGCCCCTTGGATGACACCGAATAGTGCTTGGTAGGGCTTGGTCGATCGCTCTTCTGTAAGGCGTTTGTGTTCATCAAGGCATCTAATGGCCCAGGCATAGGTGCGATCCATTGCTAGCTCTTGATAGGGACGGGTGTTATGCAAAGTAGTGCACTCATCAAAGGCAAACATGATGTCGGCACCGATCTGGTGCTGCACCTGCATGGAAACTTCAGGTGTGAAGCGATGCATTGATCCATCAAGGTGGCTCTTAAAGGTCACACCTTCATCATCAACATGTGCCAAACGATCTTTGTTCCCTGCAATCACATCATCTCTGCGAAAGGTTTGTGAATCCATTGCTAATACTTTTTTAAATCCAACACCGAGAGAAAGAACTTGAAAGCCACCAGAGTCGGTAAAGGTTGGCCCTGGCCAATTCATAAATTCGCCAAGCCCGCCAGCCTCATCCAGGATGTCAGAGCCCGGCTGCAAATAGAGGTGATAGGCGTTAGATAAAAGTGCTTGGGCACCTAAATCTGCCATGGCTTCAGGCAGTACTGATTTAACAGTTGCCTTGGTGCCCACCGGAATAAATGCAGGGGTTTGAATTGGCCCATGTGGGGTATTGATAGTTCCAACACGTGCCAGCGAATCACTAGCAGCGTGCTTGATATCAAATGAAAAACTCAAAGTGTTACCAAATCGCCACTCGCGATTGTTCATCTAGCCAGAGGGCATCATTTTCTGTGACACCAAATGCTTCATAGAACGGAGTGAAGTTTTTAACGATTTGGTTGCAACGAAACTCTGCAGGGGAGTGTGGATCAGTTGCAATCCGACGGCGCATCTCTTCTGGGCGAACCTTTGCTCGCCACACCTGTGCCCAGGAAAGCATCAAACGTTGCTCACCACTAAAGCCATCGATGACAGGAGATGGCTTACCGGCCAACGAAATCAGATATGCCTTATAAGCAATTGTGAGGCCACCAAGATCGCCGATGTTTTCACCAATGGTTAAAGCTCCGTTGACATTAACATCAGGTGCTTCCTCCGGCTTTAGCTCATCGTATTGAGCAATCAAAGCCTTAGTGCGCTCTTCAAATGCGGCGCGATCTGCATCGGTCCACCAGTTGTTAAGCGCTCCGTCGCCGTCATACTTTGAACCTTGATCATCAAAGCCGTGGCCGATTTCGTGGCCAATGACCGCGCCTATGCCGCCGTAGTTGACCGCGTCATCATGGTCTAGTCCGAAAAATGGTGGCTGCAGAATGGCGGCCGGGAAAACGATCTCATTCATAACCGGGTTGTAATAGGCGTTAACTGTTTGCGGTGCCATATGCCACTCATCGCGATCAACCGGCTTACCAATCTTTGAAAGTTCGTGGTCTCTTTGGAACTTAATGACACGGCCGACATTGCCATAGAGATCATCTGGTGTGGTTTGTAGTGCGCTGTAGTCACGCCACTTATCTGGATAACCAATCTTGGGACGGAACTTGCCCAACTTTTCTAACGCCTTGACCTTGGTGTCAGGGCTCATCCAGGCCAGCTCATTAATGCTGATGCGATAAGCCTCAATTAGGTTAGCAACGAGTGCTTCCATGCGAGCCTTTGCCTCTGCCGGAAAGTGCTTCTGCACATAGACCTTGCCCACAGCTTCTCCCAGCGATCCTTCAATCATTGAGACTGCGCGCTTCCAGCGCTCGCGAAGCTCTGGTGTGCCAGAAAGAGTTTTGCCAAAGAATGCAAAGTTTTCAGTAACTAATTCATCTGAAAGATATGGGGCCGCGCCACTGATGATGTGCCACTTCATCCAGGCCTTCCAGGCTTCTAGATCAAAGCTGGCAAGGATGGAATTGAGCCCTTCAAAATAGGATGGCTGTTGCACAATGACAGAGTCCAAAACTATTGCCGGGATCTCACCATCTGCTAAATAAAGCTCCCAATCAAATGAGGTCATCAACGCTTTAACTTCTGCGCGGGTCATCTTGTTATAGGTCAGAGTCGCATCACGATCTTTGACCTGATCCCAGTGATGGCTAGCAAGGCTGGTTTCAAGTGCCATGACCTTGGCCGCTAGTTCTTGACCATTGGCTACTCCGGCTAGTTCAAACATCTTTGCAACGTGGGCCACATAGGCAGTTCTAATCTCTGCATACTTTTCTTCACGGTAGTAAGCCTCATCAGGTAGTGAAATTCCGCCTTGTTGCAAATACATAATATTTGTTGAGGCATCTTTCATATCTGCATAGATAAATGTGCCAAAGATTCCAGATAAGCCACGGGCTTCAAGCTTTGACAGGGTGGATGTGAAATCTTTAAGGGAGGTAATGGAATCAACCTCTGCTAGCTCACCTGATATGGGGGAGCAGCCTTTTGCATTGACCGCAGCTGCTGCCATGAAGGAGGCGTAGATATTGCTGATCTTTGTCGCCTCATCTGAGCCACTGGCACTTTCAATGATTTCGCGAACGCGAGCTTCAGATTGAATTCGAAGAGTGATGAAAGCACCATCTGTTGCACGGTCTGCAGGAATGACGGCGGTCTTTAGCCAACCACCGTTGAAGTGGCGATAGAGGTCATCTTGGGGGCGAACCGTGGAATCTTGATGTGACAAATCCAGTCCAGCTTTTTTGATACTCACGAGGCTCTCCTTATAGGTACTAATGAAAAGTAGTTGAAGCTTCAACCTTTGCCGTAGACTGCACTCATGGCACGTGAAAACGCTACCGCACCTAGGTGGCTCAACCCCACTGAAATGAAGGCTTGGCGCCGATACATCCTGGCCAGCCGTCGTTTACTAGATGAACTAGATGCCGATTTGGGCGATCATGATTTATCCATGCCTGATTATGAAATTTTAGTCCAGCTCAGTGAAGCCCCAGATCGCAGAATGCGGATGAGTGAATTAGCAGCCAATGCTTTGCTTTCTAGGTCCCGCCTTTCACACCGCATGAAGGTCATGGAAAAGGCTGGTTGGGTTAAACGAGAAGCCTGCCCAATTGATAAGCGTGGTTACTTTGCAGTGATGACACCAAAGGGGTGGAAGGCAATTGTCGCTGCCGCCCCAGATCATGTGGAAAGTGTGCGCACCAGATTTATGGATCACTTAACAAAAGCAGATCAACAGGTATTGGCAGAGATCTTTGAACGCGTTGAGGAATCACTTCGTAAAGATGCTGAGGAAGAGTAAGTCTTA
>Ga0214917_10005259_pt1 | contig 13918 bp, 15 predicted proteins | sample LL_1208_BB_MetaG_FD_177983 | JGI IMG/M metagenome (GOLD analysis project Ga0214917, IMG submission 177983) | Freshwater microbial communities from Lake Lanier, Atlanta, Georgia, United States - LL_1208_BB | ecosystem: Environmental > Aquatic > Freshwater > Lake | place: USA: Georgia | collected... | reverse complement strand
TTTACTCATAGATTATCCAATTGTTTGGATTTTCATTATCCAAACCACATTCATAAAGAAGAACTTTTTTAACAATATACACCGGAGTCTGATAGGTTTTTTCTCCGAAGTTCTTAATACATTCTTCACTTACTCTGGTTCGAATGCTTCCATCGCAATCTACACTATAATGATCAATTCCATTGGTAATTTTTAATGTTTTAGTTTCGGTCATGGGTTTTTTCTCCTTAGATTTGAATTTTGTGTGTTAGTTGGAAGTGCCTTAAGGATCTCTAATGCCGATAGATACTTCCAAGTTTCTTCTGGACAGTTTGAGTGTTTTTTGATGTGGTATTTTATATTATTGTTTTCTTCACCAATAGACATTTGTTTTAAAGTTTCTGGTGAAGTGTTGAGGTTATATGCAACATCCCAACGAACCCACCAATGTTTATCCCTAGACAATTCATCAAGAATGACAGGATCTGTTGTGGTTTGGGCTAGATAATAATTGTCCATAATAAAGATTATCTGTTCTTATTATAAAGCCTTGAAGTTTTTATAGGATCTTAAGTGGACACTTCCGAAAGTGACTCAAGAAGTTCTAGTGCTGACAGATACTTCCAGGTTTCTAATGGGCAGTTTGGATTGTTTTTGATGTAATATTTTAGCCAATAATTTTTTTCATCAATATCAATAGACATCTGTTTTAGAGTTTCTGGTGTAGTGTTAAAGTTTTCTGCAACCCTACAACGAACATAATAATTTTCATCCTTAGACAATTTATCAAAAGTTTCTGGTGCGGTGTTTTGGTTCAATGCAACAACACAACGAACACTAGAATTTTCATCTTTAGACAAATAATCTAGAGTTTCTGGTGAAGTGTTGGGGTTGGTTGCAACATACAAACGAACATAATAATTTTCATCTTTAGACAATTTATCAAGAATAACAGGATCTGTTGTGGTTTGGGCTAGTAGTTGTCGTTTGTTCATGATAAAGATTGTCTCGTTCTTATTATAAAACCTTAAAGTTTTTGTAGAACCTTAAGTAGACACTTGTGGAAGTGTCTCAAGTATTTCTAGTGCTGACAGATACCTCCAGGTTTCTTCTGAACAGTTAGGGTTGTTTTTGATGTAGAATTTTACAGCTTCATGATTTTCATCAATAGCCATTTGTTTTAGAGTTTCTGACGAAGTGTTTGGGTTTCTTGCAACACTACTACGAACATAATAATTTTCATCCTTAGACAAATAATCTAGAGTTTTTGGTGAAATGTTGTGGTTATGCACAACCCAACAACGAATATCAGAATCTTCATCCCTAGACATAGAATCAAGAGTTTCTGGTAAAATGTTGGCGTTTCGTGCAACCCGATAACGAACCCCCCAATCTTGATCTTTAGACAAACGATTCAAGACTTCTTGTGAAGTATTGGGGTTTTGTGCAATAATTCTTAAATGTTTAGAATTCATTTTTAAACATGTCAATAGTATTTTCAATTTTGTTTTGTCTTTTTAAAAGATGGAAAAATAGTTTAAGAGTATTTTCCGCATCATCATCCGCTCTATGTTTAACACCTTCAAATTTTAATTTATATCTTTTTAGGGCGGAATTAAGACTTCCAGATCCAGATCTTCCATTTACAATTTCAATATAAGAATACAAAGTTTTAACATCAATAAATTTATTCTGAAAATATGGGATATTAATATTCTCTTGTCTAAATGATTTAAGAAGAGAATGGCAATCTCCACCACCCCAGGTTATTGGATTGCGAAACGGATTAAATTCTTCAATAATATTAGAAATCCATTCGGCACATTCTTTAGATGAAATTACATTTTTATCATATTCACTTTGAGTAATTTTAGTTAAATTTTGAATAAAATCTGTTAGAGCTTCTAATGAAGATTCTCCATTTGGAGTATATAAAAATCTAACCATTTTTTGATCCGTAAAAGTGATTCCATTTTGAATATCTCCTACAGAAATACCAACCTGAATAACTTCGTATGTTCGTTTTCCATCACTATTCATTTCGAGATCTAGAGCCAAATATTTCTGTTCAGTTTTCATAGTCATTCATGATAAAGTTTGTTTAATATAGAAATTGTGGTTCTTTAAGTGGTCACTTGTGGAAGTGTCTCAATAATCTCTAATGCTGACAGATACTTCCAGGTTTCTTCTGGGCAGTTTGGATGGATTTTAATGGCAGTTATTATATCATAATTAGTTTCTACTTTGGCCATTTCTTTTAGAGTTTCTGGTGTAGTGTTGGGATTTTGTGCAACACCATCACGAACTGTACTATCTTTATCCCTAGACATATAATCCAGAGTTTCTGGTGAAGTGTTGAGGTTTCGTGCAACACGATAACGAACCCACCAATATTCATCTTTAGACAAATAATCAAGAATTTCTGGTGTAGTGTTGAGATTTCGTGCAACATAAAAACGAACAATATAATATTTATCCCTAGACAATTCATCAAGAATTTCAGGATCAGTTGTGGTTTCTGCCAGTTGTCGTTTGTTCATAATGAAGACTGTCTTGTTCTTATTATAAGGTCTTGATATTTCTATAGAGCATTAAGTGGACACTTTTGGAAGTGTCTTAAGAAGTTCTAGTGCTGAAAGATACTTCCAGGTTTCTTTAGAACAGTTGGGGTGGTTTTTGATGCCGGATTTTATATAATCATTTTCTTCAACAATAGACATTTGCTTTAGAGTTTCTGGTGAAGTGTTAGGATTTCTTGAAACCCAATAACGAATCTCAGAATCATCATCTTTCGACAAATAATCAAGAGTTTTTGGAGAAGTGTTGAGGTTTCGTGCGACCCTCCAACGAACACAAAAATGTTCATCTCTAGACAAATAGTCAAGAAATTCTGGAGATTTTACATCGAGTACATTTACGAAGTTTTTCAGCCCCCAATAAATAAGTTTCTTCATGATTGTAGAGTCTTAAGAATTTTAAGAGCTGACAAATACTTCCATGTTTCTTCAAGACAGTTTGGGTTGTTTTGGATCTCACTTTTTATCCAATCACTTTCTTCAACAATAGACATTTGTTTTAGAGTTTCTGGTGTAGTGTTGAGGTTTCGTGCGATACACAAACGAACACTGATAGTTATATCTTTAGACAAATAATTAAGAGTTTTTGGTGAAGTGTTGGTGTTTTCTGCAACACCACAACGAACAAGAAAATCTTCATTCTTAGACAATTCATCAAGAATGACAGGATCTGTTGTGGTTTGGGCTAGTTGACGTTTATCCATAATAAAGATTGTCTTGTTCTTATTATAAAGCCTTAAAGTTTTGATAAGGATTTAAGTGGACACTTGTGGAAGTGTCTCAAGTATTTCTAGGGCTGACAGATACCTCCAAGTTTCTTCTGGGCAGTCGGGATTGTTTTTGATGTAGTATTTTACAGTTTCATGATTTTCATCAATAGACATTTGTTTCAATGTTTCTGATGTAGTGTTGGAGTTTTGTGCAACTCTCCAACGAACCATCCAATATTCATCTCTAGACAAATAATCAAGAGTTTCTGTTGAAGTATTGAGGTTTATTGCAACATGACAACGAACCCCCAAATCTTTATCCTTAGACAAATAATCTAGAGTTTCTGGTGTGGTGTTGAGGTTCCATGCAGCACAACAACGAACATTAGAATATTCACTTTTAGACAAATAATCTAGAGTTTTTGATAAAGTGTTGGGGTTATTTGCAACATTCCAACGAACCCAATAATCTTCATCCCTAGACAATTCATCAAGAGTTTCGGAATCAGTTGTGGTTCTGGCTAGTTGTCGTTTGTCCATAATAAAAATTACCTCTTCTTATTATAAGGTCTTGATATTTCTATGGAGCCTTAAGTAGACACTTTTGGAAGTGTCTTAAGAAGTTCTAGGGCTGAAAGATACTTATAGGTTTCTAATGGACAGTTGGGGTGGTTTTTGATGTGGTATTTTAGCCAATAGTTTTCTTCATCAATAGACATCTGTTTTAGAGTTTCTGATGAAGTATTTGGGTTCATTGCAACCTCCCGACGAATCCAACATTTCTTATCTTTCGACAAATAATCTAGAGTTTCTGATGAAGTGTTGGAGTTTTGTGCAACCTCATAACGAACATACCAATCTTTATCTTTCGACAAATAATTAAGAGTCTCTGGTGAAGTATTGAAGTTTTGTGCGATTTTACAATGTATATTTTTATGCAAAGGATCAATAATAACGTGTTTCTTCACCCATTTAGACAATAAGTTATATAAAATGTTCATGATGATTTAGTAATTAATTTCCTGAGAAACTTCTTTAATGTTTTCCGCCATCTTCATTAATCTCTTTAGTTCTTCTACTAAATCATCAAAATCATCGTTACTTAATTGAATCAAAGATTCTTCTAATTGTTGAATTGCAGCCTGAGTTTTAATTGTTAAATGATTCATTTTGTAACCTCCGAATAAACAAGTTCTCCATCTTTAAACACACTGTTCATTATTGCTTCAATTTGTTCTGCAATAATTTTAGTTGACTTATCAAAAACAGGAAGAATAACCAATCCTTCTGGTTTCAGATAAGTAGAAAAATCTCCAGGAATAACAGTACCATTCTTAATACCATCCGCATCAGATGGATCCAATCTCAGTGTTCTTCCAGTGTTCTGAAGAAGTGAAATTACATCCATCGATCTCATAAAACACACAGCATCAAGACAGTTCACGTTAATTCCTTCACCAAGAATACTATGATTCATAACAACAAACTTTTTGTCTCGTTCTTTACCCCAAGCATTAAGAATTCTAAAAAACTTATCTCGGGTTACTTTCTTATCGTCAATAAATGCTCCATGTTGAGACGTAATATGAAGCAGTGAATAACCAAGATCTTTTAGTGTGTTCTTAAAATGAGTCTCGGTGAATAGACTCATCATGTTCTTTGTGCTCTTCACCGAAATAAGAAGTTTATTCACACCTTCATCTTCAAGAATCTTTTGAATAAATTCATAATCTCTCTTGATCGGATCTTCATTGTTTTCAATTTGTTTAGCAACAACTTTAGGCTTGAGAATATATCCTTCATCTGCAAGTTTTGTTGCGGGGAGAGTATAGATAATCTCACCATAAACTTGCTTGTTGTTCATTCCAGGCTTTGAAGGAACCTTACTGATCTTAGGAGTAGCAGTAAGAAAGAAACATCGACTAGCTCTTGATTTTGCTACTTCAACATGCTCATAAAACGACCTACGCACGCTGTTATGTGCTTCATCCATGATATAAGTATCAATATGAACATTAGATTCTTGAATTCTCCTGAGAGAATGATAGGTTGAAAAAATCAACTTATGAGAATTCTTATGAATATTGAACCAATCAATAATGTTCTTAGTATTTGTTGTATTGTAATGAGAAGTTTTACCTGTATGAACATGAAGAATCTTTACATCAGAATCAATATGTTCTAGATACTCTGAACATAATTGACAAGCAAGAAGAATCTTAGGAGAAACAATACAAATCGCTTTTGATTCGTCAGAGTTTCCAAACATATTCATCACATCGCCAATTCCGATGAGAGTTTTTCCGGATCCTGTAGGAAGACAAATGATTCCACAGTTATTTTGACTCATGCTGTTCATTGCATGAACCTGATGTGGTCTGAAAGATACGGTCATAATCAAAAAACTCGACTCAAGAACAATAACATATATTTTATAATTATGGATATTTATAAAGACAGTTCTTTAACTGTCTCTTATCTATTAGATAATAAAACATGAGTTTCAAAGCGACAAGGCTGATTTTACAGGTTTTTCAAGGTCTTGTCAAGGGGTTGACAAATATGAACATCTGATGTATAGTTACTTCGGCCATCAAATGTTCATATAGTCCTTCGTTACCTTAACTACGTTATCTCTATAAACCGGATTAAATAACAATCTCGCATTACTTCCACTTAAATCAGCATTAAAGGATCCTAAAATATCTTCATTAGTCAACGTGGCATATTCCATTAAATCAACACTTGTACTAGCAGAACCAACACTCTGAAGGACTAACACATCAGAAAATTGATAATTATTAACAACTGCACCAGAAACAAAGGAGAATCCGGTTCCAACATTAGCCCCATCAAAATTAGTAGACGTTAAAACACTCGTAGAAGTATATCCAGATCCAGGTGAAGATATACTCACATTAGATACAACTCCACCAATAAGAGCATTAGTTGCATTACTAGAATCAAATATCTTATTAGCAACATCAGTCGAAGATAAAGTTCCAATTCCAACTCCAGTCGAAATTCCAATTGATCCAGCAGATACACTAGCCACAAAATAAATTCTATTCGTCGTCGCATATCCGGGGCCAGCTAAAATACCAGAATAACCTAATATTGATATTGCCGTGGCTCTTACTCCATCAGATAATTGTGGAGCACTTATTGAAACACCAGCGGATACAGCCGTTGTGTAACCAATACCTGTACTGGTTACATTTATAGTCGAAACACCGAATCCTACTGTAGAACTTGTTCCAACTGGAGAATAAGTTATAATACTTTGATTTACATCAGCAGCGGTATATCCTATACCATTGTTTGTAATAATAACATTTGTTGTAATAATTCTATCAACAGATGCTGCTGCTCCCGATCCTCCAGATGCAGGAGATGTTATTGAAATTGTAGGAATAGTAAATGTATATCCAACACCAGGATTACTTACAGAAATTGCAGAAATTCCAAACCCTACAAATCCAGTGGCGGAACTTGCAACTGCAACTGGAGATGTAACACTTAATGTAGGAATTGTTGTGTATCCAACACCAATGTTTGTCAATGTAACATTTGAAATTGTTACTCCAAGTCCAGAAATTATTGATGCTCCAGTTCCAACACCACCAATGGTAGTAATACCAATAGAAGGTGGTAATGTATATCCACTTCCAAATCCAGCAACAGAAACTGTTCCAATACCCATTGAAACAGAAACTGATGCTCCAGATCCAGTAACACCGTCTCTAGGTAAAATATTTACTGATGGAATTGGAAATGTTGCTCCATAACCAGTATTATTAATTGAAACATTTCTAACAATCATTCCTGTAACTGTAGCTGCAGCAGAAACAACAGGATCTCCACCTGAGAATACAATCAATGGAGCAACTGTATATCCAAAACCAGGATTTATTACAGTCAATGCTGATATTGAATTACCAGAAACAGTTACTCCCAACTGAGCACCTGTTCCAATTCCACCAACAGGTTGCACTGTTACAGTTGGAATACTTCCATAACCAGATCCAGGGAATAGACTTATTCCAGGACCTGTTAATCCAAGTCCAACAACTCCATTAAACCCTACAAATCCGGGAGCCCCAGAGAAAGTAATGTTTGGTGAAACTGTATATCCGGTTCCGGCTCTTACAACCGTCATTGTAGATATACCTAATGTGCATGTTATAGTTGCAGTATTAATACCTACTGTTGGAGATTCAACAGTTAATGTGGGTGGAGTTGTATGACCAATTCCAGGAGTTATTATGAATGAATCTGATATACCAAGACTAGAAACTGTGGCTGTTAAACCTGTTCCATTGCCTTGATTTCCAAATTGTAGTGTTGGATAATTTCCAATTGTGTATCCAAATCCTATATTACTTATTCTAAGATTTGTTACAATCAAAGAACTTATTCCAATTACTGCTGGAGTTGTGGCCTGAGCAGATATACTTATGGATGGCAATACAATATAATTCGATCCCGAATTATCAATTTTAATTGTAGAAATACCAAATCCAACCAATCCAGTCGCAGATAATCCAGCACCAATTGGAGGTTTAAATGATACAGTTGGAATAGTTGTATGAACTCCTGGAGTATTAATTTTTACGTTTGCAACTAACATTGTTGCAACCTCACCTATGGCTGTGCTTGCAACACCAACACCAGGAATAGCAGGATTATTGGTTGGAGTTGAGAATGTTACAGTTGGAACAGAAGTATAACCAGAGCCGAAGTTTGTAACTCTTACGGATGTGACTTTAGAGTTATCAGCATCTGTTGCTGGAACTGCCTTATCAAATATAATTGGAGTATTTAAATTAATTCCGGTTGTACTATCAAAGTTAATTCTTCCGTCAACAATACTTAATAAAGATTTTCTTATTTCAGGATTGATTATAATATTCGCTCTTGCATCTGCACCAGTACCTGATAAAGTTGATAGAGAAATATTTGAATAATTTCCAGAAACATAATTAGATCCACCAGCAAGACTAGAAACGGATCGACTGCTGGTTGAACTTGCAGATCCAATTAATTGACCATTTGTTGTAACTTGAACTTTATATTTGGCACTTCTTATTGTAGAAGTTGAGAATGAATCCAATACTTGAGTATTTGTATTAACTGATGTTACTACCCCTGTGGTTATTTGATTCTGTCCGTTACCAATTGAAATTGTATTTGCTATGGAAACATTAGACAAAACGTCTCCAATAACAGTTAACTTTGTTGTTGGATTTGTGGTTCCAATACCAACTCTATCTAGAGTTGAGTTTGCAAATAAAGTTGAACCATTTACCTGAAGAGTTGTTCCAATTGTTGCAAATCCAGTAACGGCTAGACCACCACCTATGTTTAATGCTGCTGTTAATGTGGTTGTACCAATACCCAAACGATTAGTAGATGGATTATAGACCAATCCTGTGGTATTTACATTAATAAGACCATTATTTTGAGATTGAGCTGTAAATGTAGGATAAAATACTGCATTTAGTTGAGTATTTGCAACACCAACTGAATTTGCAGATCCTACAGTAACACCAGTCGGAGATCCCCATCTAGGATTACTTGTTCCTCCAGAAAGCAATACCTGATCTGCAGTACCACTATCACCACTTAAGAATATTTTTCCTACAATTCCAACACTACCAACTACGTCTAAATTGTATTGTGCTGATGCGGTATTAATTCCTAGTTTATTAGTTAAATATAGATCTCCATTAACTGTTGCTCCAGAACCGACAAAAAGATTTCTTGTTGTTGTTAATCCGGTTACATTAAGTGTTGTTAATGTGCTTATTCCAGAAACAAATAATTGAGTTACTGATGTTACACCAGCATTAATTGATCCACTTCCGCCACCACCAACACTTAAAGCAGTGGTTGCTAATGATGCTGTTCCAGTGAGATTACCAACAAATGTTGTTGCGGTTACAATTCCAGTAACTAAAGCATTTCCAGAAACATGAAGTCTTGATGTTGGATTTACAAGTCCAATACCAAAGTTTCCATCTGTACTGAATCTTGCACGCTCAGAACCACCTAACGTAAAGATTAAAGGATAATAAGGATATGGAAGACCAGTTCTACCAGATTGAATTTCTGCAAATCCTGATGAAGTATTAATACCTATGTAAACATAAGAACTTGTTGGTGGACTTGAGTTTCCATAAGCATAAAATGCTGACTGATTTCCGGTTCCGTTTGGATAAATTCCAAAGAAAGATGAATTATTTGTAGATCTTGTTTGATAATATAAAGTATTCGAATTTGATGTTAATTTTCCATTGGAAGATAAGTAAACATCTCCAGCAACAGTTAATTTAGATTCTGGTACTGTACTTCCAATTCCTACATTTCCTGATGTATAATAAACATCGGAGATTCCATAAGCTAATCCTGAAGGAGAATTATAAAGTATTTGTCCAACAGAACCTTGATTTTTAACATCGATAACACTAATTCTTACTGTTGCAATTCCAGTAGAACCCGCAAATGGAACTGATGGAGTTTCTACGGTTACACCAGAACCCACAAAATTCAATCCATTAATCTGAGAAAAAGTATTATCTGGAAGAATACCTTGATTATAAACACTAATTACACCAATATAAGAGCTGATTCCTGCTGGAGTGCCCCAGTAACGTTTTCCTGGATTGTTTCCTATTGCCAATAAGCTAAAATAAGGTCCGACAGGAATTGGATTCGCCCCAATTGAAGATGGACCAACCAAAGGATCACCTAGGTTTGGTTCAGCTTGATCTAACCCCAAATATTGATATCGATCTGAGGTTATTCCAGTTTGAGGCTTTCTTTTTACTCTTCCAGAAGTAAGTTTTCCCATTTATTTCGTCTTTTATGTATTTATTTAAATTTCTTCAACCGAAGCATTGAAGACATTATCTCTTACAGATCCAGCCGACAAATACCATTGTTTGTTTGTGGTTGGATATGCATTCTTGAATTTTGCAAAGATATTATCAGATCTTGTACTTCCGTCTTCATTTCTAGTTGCTGCATATATTGTATACAGTGGTTCTGTAATTACTCCGTATGCAGATTCTAATGTTAAATTAGGTGTCATTGCGACGTTAATAGGACTATGAGATTGAACCGGATCTGAAATGATTATGTTCTTTGTTGCTGGATAATCTTGAGTTGTTCTTATCATTGACATGGTTTTAATGTTAGATCCAGTCAAATCAATATTAACATCAATTCCACCATAAGCCTGATTTAATGCGGCTGGATAACCACCATCAATAATCCATCGAGAGTTTGTGAAATTCATTAATATCAATGGGATTGAAGTATCATTTATCGTGGCATTTACATTCATATCTAAATTAATTGTATCCGAGTCCTCATGCCTTGTCCAAATTATTAAAGATCCACCTCTTAATAATGTTGGGAAAGAAAGATAACCAGTTTGTGATAAATTCAATCTTTCAATCTTCATATTAAATTCATTGGCATTTCTTCTTCCAGAATATATGCTGGCTTCATTTTGCCAATACAAACTTAGAAATCCGGTTGCAGTTTGATTAGATTCATTATTAGCAGATGCTGCTTGGAACATGAGTCCTACAGCATATTCATTTTTTGTATTGAATGTAAATCTAGAATTTCTAATTACTACATTACCAAAGAAACAAAAATCTGGATAATCACTTGTTCTATTTGGATCTGCAATTTGACCAGAACAATTAAGATTAACTTCTATGAATTCAAGTTGACATAATGGAGCATAAATGTGACCACTGTAATGTTCTTGACCCCACATATACCCAGATAATCTGGAATGAGAATTACCCCTCTTAAATCTAACTATGTTTCCTCCAGTATATGCATTATTAACAGCCTTATTTGATGCCTGTCCGACATTAGAATCTGAAGTATTATAAAGATTAATTTCTATTTCTGAGTTATCTACGGACTGTCTGCTGTTCAGCCATGTGAATACCTGATTGATGCTTTTAAACGTCTGTTTCTGCCCTAGAATGCCCTGTAAGGAGCCGTCTGCTGGCGCAGTACCCCTTACCCACCCCGCAGTAGATATTCCATGAATAGCAGCATTATCCCAAATATCAGTCCAAATGGCCAAACTTATAGAAGCATAATCTGATAATCCTTTATCTGTGGTATCTGTTCTTGTGATTCCACCATCAACATAAACAATTCTTCTTTCTGGAACCAACAATCCGACAGAAGAAAGAACAGATTCTACACTACCAATAAATGTTGCATTTGTAATATCAATTTCTCCAATTAGAGGTCCGGTGAAATTACCTCTAAGTGAAGTTGCGGTTACTATTCCTGTATAATAAGCATTAATACCTGTAGAGAATCCAACATTGATTTGATTGGCAACTACAGTTGGAGCTTCTACAGATCCTTTAAAACTGGAAGCAGTTACTATTCCAGAATAATAAGCATTTGTACCTGTTATAAATCCTACGTTAATTATATTTGCAGTTACATTTTCAGTCTCTATTTGTCCACTGAATTTAGTTGCAGTAACAACTCCAGAATAATAAGCATCAGTTCCACTTAGAAAATTAACACTAGAAATTCCGGATACACTCAATGAAGATACAGATGCGATTCCTCCAATGACATTATAAGCATTGGCAAATTCCATGCTTATAGTGGCAATTCCTATTCCTCCAAGTAGAGAAACCGGAGGAGTTAATACAGATACACCAGAACCAACAAAGTTCAGACCATGAATTCTTGTGAATGCATTATCCGGAAGAAATCCGTTATCATAGACACTAATAAGACCGAAATAACTATTCATTGTTTTGCTGTTTCTAGAATGCTGATAATCAAGTCCATATTATTATTGGCGTTTCCTTGAATGGAAATAACATCATTGGTTTCAAGAACCAATCTTCCATCCGGAATTAGATTCATACTATCATTTACAGGAACTTCCTGATTAAATGCAAAGTAATAAAATCCGTCTCCAGGTCTTGAATGAATTCCACTAATTGTCTGGGCTGATGCACTAGAGCCAACACTGACATTAGTAGCCTGACATAAAGTAATAATTGCAGCAACACCAATAGGACAAGTATAAACTACTGTATTGGTTGTTGTTACTTTTTTTCTAATTGTTCTAAATTTATTAAGAGCTACTGCTGCCATTTTTTAACCTCCGAGTGCGATGATGAGTGGTGTTACGTTAGCCAAAATACTTTGATTGAAAGATCTTCCTGAAATCGTTCCTGTTAGCTGATTGATTGCAATTCCATCTCCAATTCTAAAGTCTCCGGCCTGGTTTGTACTTGTATAAACTACTTTACCACCATCAATCATAACAACTTCATTTTCTTGAATTGAAACACCACCTAGAGCAGGTTTTGCTAAATTGATATTTGTTCCAGAACCAACATATTCCAATGAAATTGAGGTTGCTAACTGTAAACTCAATCTTGTAAAGTAAACTGTTGTTCCGGCACCTACTGTATTATTTAGATTTGTGGTTAATATAATTGTGGAAATTCCTGCAGATGGAAGAGTTGCACTTTGAATATTGTAATAAATTGGAGCCAAGATTGCATACCCCTTTGCGGTTACTCCAATGCCAGAATCGGGAGCCGAGAATGTGACTGTTGGTGGCTCAGATAATCTGTACTGATTACCGGAACTGATAATGTCAACAGAAGTAACTCCTCCAGAAATATCAATATTTGATGATGCTTCTGCTACAATTCCACTTGGTCCTGTTGGAGCCGAAATTGTAACCGAAGGAGCATTAGAATATCCAAATCCAGATTCAGTAACTGCGATTCCTGCAATGGTGTAATAAAGTTCACCGAAATAAACTGCCTGGCCATCATAAGGTCTATATTTTCCAATTCCAGATATTACAACCTGATCTTGTTCAATATTTGCAGTTGTTGAAACAACTCCTGTATATCTATAAATTGATTTTGTTTTTTGATCTCCTACACCTTTAGAATATAATCCATAATTACCAAAAGAAGCATTGGAGTTTGTAATATCACACTGTCCACCAGATTCAGTATAAATTCCAATGTCATCGCAAATGGTGAAAATAGAAACCAACTGAGCATAAGCACCATTTGTAATTGAAACTCCAATTCCACCTTGATTGTATTGAGTATAACTATCAACGGACATTGTTCCGGTTACACCAATATCATCTTTATCGCCAGGTTCTGCAGCGAAACCATCAACTTTCATTCCAATACTATCACCAATAAAGTTGGTACAGTTTCTTACATAAGGGCCTTGTGTGATAGGACCAACTCCAATTGAATATGCAGGTTTTACAACTCCACCACCAACATAAGTATGTGGAAGTGTGGAAGTTCCTACATTAACCTCAAAAACAGTACCACCAACTCCGATTACCTTATTTACAATAAACTGATAACCAGATTTTCCACTTGGATAATACAATGTTGTTGGTCCGGATGGACATGTAAATCCAAGGCCAACTAGAGTAATTGTATCTCCGACTCTGGTTCTTGCGTTTGGAGCCGTAATAGTAACAATTCCTGTGTTATTATTATAAGTGGCAGTTTGAATTGCTACAGAACGATTAACAACAAATCCACCACCCTCATAATTATGTGGAATTGTTGACAAACCAGTATTAATTACAAATGAATT
>Ga0214917_10005258_pt1 | contig 13918 bp, 13 predicted proteins | sample LL_1208_BB_MetaG_FD_177983 | JGI IMG/M metagenome (GOLD analysis project Ga0214917, IMG submission 177983) | Freshwater microbial communities from Lake Lanier, Atlanta, Georgia, United States - LL_1208_BB | ecosystem: Environmental > Aquatic > Freshwater > Lake | place: USA: Georgia | collected... | reverse complement strand
ATTTGGAAACTATCAGAATCCTTAACAACGTGAATTACCTTTTCTGGAAAAATCAACCGAAATCTAGTGAGAGCTATGAATGATGCCGGTGGTATATCGCAGTAAATTAATTTAGTTTTAGGGAATTGTTGAAGAACCACATCAGCACTCCTACCTGAACCACCGCCTATTTCACAAACCAAGGAGGATTCAGAGAGTATATCTTTACAAACAATTATTTCTGAAATCGAACTCAATTTATCTAGCGTGAGAGTCAAATTATCATGCAGAATAAAAGGAGAGTTTCCTAAAATAAATCCTTCATCTGACACCTCATTCAATGCTTTTTCGGCAAAAGGTATTTTTTTTATTGCTTCATAAAGCATAAAAATCAAGATATTGTGCTTGATCGATTCTTCATGACTGAAACCAGCGTGCTTCTTGAAGATTTGTGAAGTGGAGTTAGTTTCGATAGGAAAGCTAACTAAATTACTAATTTGAGCTTGATTGAAATCCGTCCATGTAAAATAATTTCTGGAAATAGTTGTGGCATAGTTTTCAAATCCATCTGTACTTAGCATTTTATAATTCTTCAACATTAAGTGAAGCCAGTACCGTGATGTCAAACCAAAATCTTGTCCATTCAGAAATTGATCAGTCAGATCTTGTAGCTCTTGAGGAAACGCTTCTCTATTTTCTTCCCACCATTTCATGTCAAAAAAATCAGTTTGTTCTGAATCTAAAACACTTTTATCAACTTTCTGATTGGGACTAAAAAGCTTGGTCCAAAAGAGCCTCTTCACAAGTCAATGCTACACCCGCGGTGACCCATAGATTCAAGCTATTTTCTTTAGGATGAAAAATCGGGCACAAATGCAATCTATATCGGTGTCAAATTTTTCCTTGTTGCTACACTCTTAGCAATATCTTGAAGGAGGGGCGGCTTTTGTTGAAGATAAGTCTTGCTAAATTTCTTGATGAGGATGAGTTTGCTCAATTCTTAGAAGCATTCATGTCTCAGTTTCTTGAGATATACATCGAATATAAAATAGTACTTAGTTGAGATGATACATATCGTTGGTTCACAAGGGATCATTGGTCGACACTTATTAAATAGATTCGAAAATAATGAAGAAGTAAAGGCCCAGATTAGTGATGACTGGAATTTTTCATCTGTAGGTGAAAACGATTTGGTTTTTTATTTGCGTTCTGTCAGTTCACCTTTTAAAGTAATGAGCGATCCAGTCTATTCAAGGGAAGTTAATGTCAATAAAACCAAGGTCGCGATTTCAAAAATGATTGATGTGGGTGCGCGGGTAGTTTTCGCAAGCTCCGACGTCGTTTACGGGGAAACTCGAGACTCCTTTGTGGATGAGTTCACTCCCGTTAATCCGTATGGAGAGTATGCAATTCAAAAGTGCAGCATAGAAGATGAGTTTAAGAGTGAAAGAAACTTTCTTTCACTTCGAATTTCTTCGGTGATAGGAGATGGAAGCAATTTACGTAAATTACTACTCAGCCGAAATGGCATTGAGATTTTTGACCCTGTTATCCGCACACCGATACATATAGCCGATTTGGGAGATATCTGTAGTGGCTTAATCAAAAGTAATTTTCGCCAAGACTTTTCGAATGGGATTTTAAATGTGGGCGGTAGTAGCCCTATGTCGATTTTCGAGATCTCCCTTTTGGAAGCTAAAGCCTTAGATATCAAGAGTCCTGTAGCCACTCGTCGTAGCATTTTAGACAAAGAATGCCGTCCTGGCACGGTTCGAATGTTGACTACAAAGGCACAAAAATTCGCTAATCTTACTCTGGATCTTAAACGACATTACGAATAGGAATATCATGACGGTTGCCTTAATCACGGGAATCACTGGAATGGTTGGTTCTCATATGGCTGATTTTCTACTTCGTGAAACAGATTGGGAAATTCACGGTCTACTTCGTTGGAGATCGCCGTTAGATAACATTTCGCACTTAACGGAAGAAATTAATTCTGGCAATCGAATCAAGCTTATTTACGGTGATCTTTTGGATGATCAAAGCATCAACTTGGCAGTCCAACAGAGCAGGCCAGATTTTGTCTTCCATCTTGCTGCTCAAAGTTTTCCAAAAACATCATTCACTGCACCCATTCACACTTTTGACGTCAATATTTTAGGTACCTATAGATTATTGCAATCCTTACAATCCATAGTTCCAAATTCTAAAGTACACGTTTGTAGTTCTTCGGAAGTTTTCGGTCGAGTTCCTGCTGAATTTGTACCAATAAGAGAAGATACGCCTTTCCACCCCGCTTCACCTTATGCAATCTCGAAAGTTGGCACTGACCTCATTGCCAGATTTTTTGGAGAAGCGTATGGAATGCAAATTGTAACAACACGCATGTTCACACATACAGGACCACGTAGAGGTGATGTTTTCGCCGAATCTAGCTTTGCAAAGCAGATTGCGATGATAGAAAACAATTTGATTCCACCGAAAGTAAAGGTAGGCAATTTAGATTCAATGCGAACCTTTGCGGATGTTCGTGATGCAGTTCGAGCTTATTATCTTGCGCTCACAAATGAAAATGCTATTGGGAAAACTTTTAACATAGGAGGAACTCACAGCTGCACAGTTGGTGAAATGCTAGATTACTTAATTTCTCAATCAACAGTAAGAAGCATTCAAATTGAAATAGATCAGGATAGGCTTCGCCCGATTGATGCAGATCTTCAGATCCCAGATACGTCATACTTCAGAAACATAACAGGGTGGCAACCATCTATTTCGTATGAAAAAACGATGAATGATCTCTTGCAATATTGGCGTGATCGCATTCTAACCGCGGCCACGATTCAAAGATGAACTCATATACCGCAGTTATTCCTGTGCATAATGGCGTTAGAACGGTATTCGAAGCGCTACAGAGCCTGGCAAACCAAACGATTCCACCCCGAGAGATTTTAGTGTTTGATAACAATTCCAGCGACGGTACCTTAAAAGAAGTGAAAAACTTTGCCAAGACTACTAAAATTCCTGTGCGGATAGAAAGAAGTTCTGTCCTTCTTGAACCAAATGAGAGTTTTGCTCAATCAATTAAAAACGTTCAAGGCAGATTTTGCTGGTTAGCAGCCGACGATATGCTCTTTCCTTGGTCAGCAGAAAAGTTGCTAAGCGCCAAGTGCAGTAAAGACTGTCAGCATAGCATTGGTGGTTCAGCATTATTTTTAGACAATACCGGCGAACCAATTTACGGAAAAATTTATGAACCTGAATTAACTGGAGTCAAATTCCTGAGGGATCCTGCAGATAACTCGCTGTTCTATGGAATGCACATAGCTTCAGTCGTCAGAGATTTTTTTCCAGAAAGTTCTTACCCAGCTTGGGACTGGGGCTTCACTTTTCAATGTCTGAGAAGTTTTGCGCACATATACGGTCCTCTCCCGACGATTTTAAGGGAGTACACACCCATGTCTTCCCATCGAAAACATGTTTTGACCCAAAAAACACTGCAAAAGTATTTCCCATATATTGCTTTATCAAGATCTATCTTAACTTTGACAAAAATGGACGAGAAGATGCATCTTATCCTTCAATTGCTGATTCTTAATTTAAAAGGATTCTTTTTGTTTGGGAAGCTTGCCCCTAAATTTGAAAAGTACAATATCTACTTTAGGTTAGTGAAAGCCAAGAATTCTCTTCGAATTTCTTTTTCCTTGGTAAAAAAGAATGCAATTGTTCGGATCATTTACAATTTTCAACCAAAAGTAATTAAGAATTTAATTCATAAAGCAAAATATTTCTCTAATGACAACTCTTTTTACCCAAATGTTAACTTGGGACGCATGATTGAAGGACAGGGAGCAAAGTATCGGGCAAAACTCCTTTCCCTGAATAACCCAATAGGAAGATTTGAACTTGTTCTCGGAGAGCGATTTAGCACGGCAAACACAATAGAAATAATCCGATATTTTTTAAGTTCAGCAAGCAAGAATTCCAAACTGATTTTGGATTTGAATCAAGCAAATGTTAATTTCAATTTTATTGAAACTGTTATGAAGGGTCTAAAGAGAGTGCACCCGGATGGCGATGTTGTATTCGCTCCAATTAAAAACAAAGAAAAAACTTGTGAGAATATCGAAGATTTTTACGGGAAAATTTGGGCACATGAGTTTTCTCAAGATTTAGATGCAACCCTTCGCACATTTAAAGATAAAAAAAATAAAAAAAGCAATCAAGTCAATTTTATTCTTTCTGAAGTCCCTCAACCAAATCGTGATGCTGGTTCTATTGACGCAATTTATATACTGTCGATGTTAAAGAAAATGGGACTAAAAGTAACTGTGTTTCTACCACATTTTTACACAACAAATCCGATCGCACTCAAACTTTTGAGAGAGTTAGCTGAAGTGACTTTGATTGAAGAATTTAAAAGTAGTAAGGCATTCAATTTTGTTTATGGCCCCTATGCTTATCAATATTTCCAACAATTTTCTTTAGAAAATGAATTCCATTACATTATGGTTGACGCTGTTTTTAGGCGAGCAGCCCAGAATAGGTCTGAATTATCGCTTTCCGATAAAAATATTCTTACTTTTGAAGCTTCCGCTATGCAAAATTGCAATTACGCATTTTGCATCTCACAACGAGACTTAGAATCGGTAGTGGAGAGGTTCCCATCAGTCAAGGCCATTTTATTTCCGATAATAAGATTTAGCCGCAAGAACTCTTTAAACAAGGTTGTGAATCCTAGAAAACTCCTGTTTATTGGATCGCTAGCCCATCCACCAAATAAAGTTGCCGCCGACTGGATTGTTAAGGAATTAGCTCCTCAACTACTTTTGGTCAACAAGGATATCGAATTGGTTTTAGCGGGTCTTGGAACTGATATGTATGATCGAGCTGAAATAAATGTCACAGGTCTAGGGCTAGTGACGGATCTGAAAGAACTTTATGCAGAGACCTTCGCAACCATAGCGCCCATGCGAGTAGCAGCGGGCATAAATGGCAAAGTTATCGAAAGTTTATGTTTTCGAGTTCCTGCGATTGTCTCGGAAGAAGTTTCATTAAATTTACCAAACTACCTTTTGGATTGTTGCGAGGTTGTGCAGGATATTCAAGACTATGTAAGGATTGCTGATTTCATGTTTAAGCACCCCGAGAAGTATTTAAAACTTCCTTACGATTTGAAAAAGTTGAATGGTATGTCAAATTTGAAAACATTGAACAAGTTATTAAGAAATCAAAGAGTTGACACGTGAAATCAAAAGAAAATGATACTTGCCCAGAATTGCTAATAAGTAGCACAATAGTACGCGGGGCAAAAACTCTAATTTTTGACCGTGATGGTACGATCAATGTTGACAATGGATATGTTCATAAGATTACAGAATTTGCATTCACGCAGCAATTTGTTTTGCTTGCACCCATTTTAGAAAAGTTTAAAGGCAATATCTGCATAATCACTAATCAAGGCGGGGTACGACTTGGAATGTATTCAAAGAATGAATCACAAGAGTTTACACGGTATGTAATTTCAAAAGCTAAGGAAAAAGGAATAATTGTTAACCTAGTTGCCATTTGTTACCACCACGACAAAGACTCATGTGACTCTCGAAAACCCGCTTCTGGAATGCTTCAGAAAATCGAGGAGGTGACCGAATCAAACCGAGATAGATATTTGTATATTGGAAACGAAAAAAAGGATGAAGAAGTCGCAAGGAAACGAAACATTAATTATCGGGACATTAATTCCGAAAAGCTTGAATCGTTTCTCGTTGAATGGGTGCGTAACCCATGATCGTAGGAAGTGCTCCTTTACGCGTATCCCTTCTTGGGGGCGGTACAGACGTTCCTTCTTTTTTTAAGAATCATGAGGGAGCAGTACTTGGTGGTTCAATAAATTCAAGAGTATACGTTTGCGTGGTTAATATGGTGGAGACTGCAGAGTATCCATTTAGATTCACGTATCGAACTGTGGATAATGCAAATACTAAATTACAAATAACGCATCCTGTTTGGAAAACTCTCCTGATGTCGAGATCAGATATAACCAGAGTAAATGCGGCAACTTTTTCAGATATCCCTGGAAATTCAGGTTTAGGAAGTTCATCATCATTTACTGTGGCTGCGATTTCAGCGTTAGATCTGCATCTTGGTCAGGAAATAGACAACGAAAGAATTGCGAAAGAGGCTATTCGAGTTGAACGACACGACTTGGCCGAACCTGGTGGTTGGCAAGACCAGCTACATGCAACATATGGTGGATTTAGACTTTATACGTTCAAAGGTGGGAGTTTTGTTGTCGGACAAGATCTTCTCGGTTTAAAAGATAGAGAATCTCTCAATAAATCATCTATCCTTGTAAGAATTGGGGAGAGTAGATCCTCCTCCACTTTTCATTCGCCTGCAAGTGACCCAATCTCAAAACAAGCAGAACGGGATCTAGAATTTCAAGCAGAATTAGCAGTTACAGGTGCCAGAATTCTTTCTGGAGCTTCAGATTGGAGTTCTAAATTTGATTCAATCTGTCAACTCATGAACGAGAACTGGAAGATAAAGAGCTCAGTTTCAAATCGAAGCTCAACAGGTATAAATGATTTAATCTCGTTTGGTCTCAAGAACGGTGCAAAATCAGCAAAGTTATGCGGCGCTGGCGGCTCAGGTTATGTCTTGTTTCTTGGCGAGTCAGAAGGCCTTAGAAATTTGGCTAACAAAGTAGATTCAAAAACAGTCTTAAAATTTGAATTCGACACATTAGGTGCAAAATCAGTCTATGTTTAGTTCGAAATTAGGCACAGTATATCTTGGTAGAAAAGGTGCTGCCGAAAGCCATCTATTAATTGTAAATCAAATTCTTCGATCAAAAGTCGATTTGAAAGTGGTTATCTCAAGTAAAAATCAAAAATTGAAGGAGTATCAACAATTAGGAATTGAACTTTTCATTCTTGAAGTGCCAGTCAATATACGTCAGTTAATTGGTTTTTTTAAGAAAAATGTTCTTAGAGATTTAGTGCCCTTTCTATTTGATTGCAACACAGTGTATTTTTATATGCCGCACCCGATGGATAATTGGATTGCGCGGGCACTCATTAGACAAAAAATTAATGTGATTCGCAGTATTCACGATTGTCGTAGGCACCCAGGAGATTGGTGGCCAACGAAGGTAAGCATAAAGCGACAGATAAGATATTCATCTGAGATTGTTGCTCATAGCGAATTTGTCGCTCAAAGAGTTGGTTCGTCAATACGACCAATTGTTTTACCGCTGCCCGTTCCAAAACGCAGGATCAAAAGAAGAAATATAACTAAAACTGTCCTGTTTATTGGGCGGTTTCGGGCATATAAGGGGATAGATCTACTTTTGGAAGCTTGGCCAAAGGTACTAAGAGTCATTCCAGAGGCGAAGTTGGTTTTGGCCGGAGATGGAAATTTAAAGAAGTTCGGGGAATTAACAAACGTCACTATTGTGAATAGATGGTTAGAATCTGGGGAAATTGAGAGACTCATTGATTCAAGCTCATGTGTTGTTTTTCCATATATAGAAGCCAGTCAATCAGGGCCTCTAAGTTTAGCGATTTCGGCACACAGACCTGTCGTAATAACAAACGTCGGCGGATTGATGGAGCAAGCTGCGAAAGGTTGTTATTTCGAGGCAAACTTTTCGTCCGACAGTATTGCAGCAGCGATACTTGAAGCAATTGCTTCAAGTTTTGAATATAGAAATGAGACAATTGAGAACCGTGAACTGGCCGATTACCTTATTGAAAAATCGAAGCACTAGGAGTTTATTATGTTTGTTGAACAACTTAATGATCGTATCACCGCCATCAAGAATCTTGCCAACGACAGTGATGCTTTTGATGCTGGGCGACTTTCTAATCTTATTGGATCAGTTCTAGCTAAGTTTGGTTCGGGTTCAAAGATCGCTTTTATTGGCAATGGTGGGAGTGCTGCTGAGGCTATGCATTTAGCCGCAGAATTTACGGGACGTTGTGTTGTTAACCATAAACCACTCCCTGCACTATGTTTAAATGAATCTCAAAGTGCATTGACAGCGATTGCAAATGATTTTGGTGTAGATGAAATGTTCTCGCGACAAGTGCAGGCTCATCTTCAAAAAGATGATCTTCTTATTGCACTAACCACTTCTGGAGGATCTGAAAACATAAAGAAGGCAATTAGATCAGCAAAAGAAATTGGGGTTGATGTCGTGGTTTGGATGGGAGACTTTGAGATTTGCACAGATTTTGCAGGTGTTGACGTATGGCGTGTCCCATCTAAGTCAACGCCAAGAATTCAAGAAGTTCATCTCATGTGGGGTCACATACTCGCTGAATTGGTTGAGACGAACCTTCCTATTTAGTTTCGCGCTGCCCGTTGAGTAACAAGAGCCCCTTCGATACGCGCCTCCACTGCTAACTTCTTTTTGTAAGTAGCATTTTTAGAATAAGGAAATAAATCATTTAATTCTCTAATAAGGAGATCGAGTAAAGCGATAAGCTTGAAATTAGGCTCTCACCCCGACTCCAAATGAGTCATTTTCTTTGAATTCTGTTATACCTTATCGATATGAAAGCAGTCATATTGGCAGGCGGCCGAGGTACCCGTCTCTCGGAAGAGACACAAGTAAAGCCAAAACCTTTGGTTGAAGCATCTGGTCACCCCTTAATCTGGCACATAATGCAAAATTATGCACAGCATGGAATTACTGACTTTATCGTTTTGGCTGGATACAAAGGCCAACAAATCCGAGAGTACTTCGCAAATTATTGGCTTAATCAAGCTGACATTACATTTGATCTTTCAACGCCGGATAAAGAAGTACACGCAGTTCGGAGCCTTCCTTGGAAAGTTACAGTTCTAGATACTGGGATGGATACAAATACAGGGGGTCGAATATTAAAATTAAAGAATTTGATTCACGAGAATTTCTTATTGACCTATGGTGACGGCGTCTCGAACGTTAATATACAGGAACTTATTAATTTCCATGCAGCTTCTGGAAACCTAGCCACATTAACAGCCGTTCAACCACCAGCACGTTTTGGTGCACTAAGTTTAGTTGAAAATCAAGTAACTAATTTCATGGAAAAACCCGACGGAGATGGGGCTTGGGTTAACGGAGGTTTTTTTGTCTTAACACCAGAGGTGTTTGATTTTATCGGAAATGACAATTCTTCTTTCGAATTAGATGCTTTGCCAAAGATTGCTGAAAAAGGCAAATTAGGAGCATATAAACACATGGGATTCTGGCAACCTGTGGACACAATTCGCGATTTACATCGACTTCAAGAGGCAATCGACAAAGGTGTACTTCCGTGGGTTTAAAACCACTTTTTTTCGTTGGTAAACGCATTCTAATTACTGGGCACACCGGATTCAAAGGTTCTTGGTTAACTGTTTTACTTAACGACTTAGGTGCTGAGGTAGTTGGGATTTCCTTGCCACCAGAAAGTCCGAAATCTTTATATGAAGCCGCAAGTATTAATAAAGAGCTCGCAACTGAGTATTTTCAAGATATTCGGGATGAAGCGGCAGTAATTCATTTGATAAACGACATTAAACCTGACTATGTTTTTCACTTGGCAGCCCAAGCTTTTGTCCGTAAATCCTATAAGAATCCACTTGAGACTTTTGCAACCAACGTAATGGGTACGGCCAATGTCATGGTTGCCGCATTAGCGCAAGAAAGCGTATTGGGCCTCACTATCGCAACTACGGATAAAGTATATGAAAATCTTGACTCAATGGAGTTATTCATTGAATCTGACAAATTAGGTGGTAAGGATCCCTATAGTGCATCGAAGGCAGCTTCAGAGATAGTCATTGCTGCAATTAATTCATCAAATAATCCAAATAGAATTCCCGTAACAACGGTACGCGCAGGGAATGTAATCGGAGGGGGAGATTGGGGCGCGGACCGCATAGTCCCAGATATTGTAAATGCGATCCAAAATAACCAGCCTTTAATTATCAGAAATCCTAATTCGACTAGACCGTGGCAGCATGTTCTTGATTGCCTATACGGGTACTTATTAGTAGCACAACAACATTTAGAAAAAGCAAGTGATATACCGAAGTCGATCAATTTCGGACCTATCGATTCATTGTCAGTGATTGAGTTAGTGAAACTATTCGAGGGCGCGTTTAATATGAGAATAGTTCAAGAAATTGTTTCTTCACAAATTTCCGAGAATACTTGTCTCGCCTTAGATTCGAGTTTAGCTCGTAATAAATTAAACTGGCAACCATCATTTTCGCAAGCTTCAGCGGTAAGTCAGACGGCAGACTGGTATTCCAAATTTATTAAAGGTGAGGATGCTCGTAAATTGATGCAAACTGAGATTTCAAAATTCAAGGTCGGCAAATGGTAAGTTGCAGAGGATGTGGAGCAAGTCTCACCTTAACTTTTTTGGATTTAGGCATGAGTCCTATTGCAAATGATTTGATTCCATTCGAGAAAGTTAACGAGCCAGAAGCATTTTACCCATTGCATGTCTTGACTTGTCTGCAGTGCGCCCTCGTTCAGTTACCGGAAGTGGCCAGCCGTGAGTCCCTGTTTCGTTCAGACTACATGTATTTTTCTTCTTATTCATCTACTTGGTTAGAACATTCACAGAGATACGTCATGACCATGATTGAATTATTGAAATTAAATTCAAATGACCTTGTAATTGAGGTTGCTAGCAATGATGGATATCTCCTCCAATATTTTAATCATGAGGGCATTCAAGTACTTGGCGTTGAACCAGCAGCAGGTGTTGCCCAAGCAGCAATTGAAAAAGGTATAAATACAGTAATCAGTTTTTTTGGAGCAGAAACAGCCCTCGGGTTACAGTTAGACAAGAAGCCCAAACTTATGTTGGGGAACAATGTTTTAGCGCACGTACCAGATTTGCATGACTTTGTTAAAGGGTTCGCATTGATTATCGCAGACGAGGGATTAATTACTTTTGAATTTCCACATCTACTTAATTTAATCAAGAATAATCAATTCGACACAATTTACCATGAGCATTTTTCTTATCTAAGCATTACTTCGTTATTGCCAATTTTTGAGTGTCATGGACTAAAAATCATTAAAGTAGAAAAGTTGATTACGCACGGCGGATCAATTCGTATCTATGTGGCGAAGTCTAAGTCATCATGGGAAGCCGACTCGTCTGTCTCTAATTTGTTGATTGAAGAAGCTGAGAACGATCCTAGAGATGAGTCAGTCTGGAGTTCAATTCAGAGCAAAACCTTGCAAGTGAAACTAGACCTCGTCAACGAGCTTGTAGATTGTCAAGCGAGAGGAATCAATGTTGGCGCTTATGGTGCCGCAGCAAAAGGGAATACCCTTTTAAACTATTCAGGGATTACTTCAGAATTTGTTAAGTATGTGATAGATCTGAATCCTCACAAGCAAGGAAATTATCTGCCTGGCTCTAAAATTCCAATTGTTGGACTGGATGAGTTAACAAAGAATCCACCTGAGGTTTTGTTAGTTTTACCTTGGAATTTAGCAACGGAAGTGAAAAACCAATTGAATAAGGAAGTTTGTAATGGTCTGAAGCTTTTGAGGGCAATTCCAAACTTGGAGTACTTTTAATGGATCTCGTTCCCTTGGTGATTAATGGAACATTTGGAATTATTGCTGAATTTCACGAAGATGCTCGTGGCTCTTTGACTCGAGTGTGGGATAAGAAATCAATTTTAGGGAATTTTGATCTAATCCAGTCTAGTGTCGTAACAAATCCAAAATCCAAGACAATGCGCGGACTGCACTATCAATCGACTCCTTTTGCTGAGAATAAAATAGTTAAATGTGTTTCTGGAAGAGTTTTTGATGTTATCGTTGATTTACGCGAGGAATCTAGAACGTATAGAAAGCACGTGGCAATCGAATTAGGACCCAAATCGGACTTTCTTGGCGTATTCATTCCGAGTGGTTGTGCTCACGGATACCTCACACTTGAAGATAACTCAACACTTATTTATTTCATGGACAAGGAGTATTCTCCGGAGAGTTCACGTGGTCTTTTTTGGAACGATCCAGCATTATCAATTTCTTGGCCAAGTAATCCAATATTGATTTCTGAAAGAGACTCAAAGTGGCCGACGCTGGACTAGGGGTAAGAAGGGTTTATCTGACTGGTTGTACTGGTGAGATTGGTTCGCGCGTTACTTTGATTCTATTAAATTTAGGATTTGAAGTTCACGGTGTTCGTGGGTCAAGAAACTGCAACATCAATCACCCACTTCACAAGTGTAGGAGACTAGACTTGTTGGATGCTGCTGTAGAAAATGGTCTAAAGGAAATAAGTCCAGAAATACTTGTGCATACGGCTTGGTTTACAAAGCCAAATGAGTTTTGGGAATCGAGCCAAAACTCTGTCTGGTTTAAAGCTAGCCAGCGCCTAATCAATGAGTTTGTGAATCTTGGAGGAAGGTATGTAGTTGTAACTGGTTCGTGTGCTGAGTACTCATGGAACACGAACCAAGCCCTAGATGAAAATGCGCCGGAAGATCCATCATCAGCTTACGGTCAATCTAAATTAGAGTTGTTGAAATGGCTTCGACTTCAAGATACCCCTTACCTTTGGACGCGTACCTTCTTTCAATTTGGTATGAATGAGCCTGAAGGTCGACTTGTGCCATCTTTAATAGATTCTCTATATATGGAAAGGGAATTTGTTATAAATAAAGGAAATGATATCCGGGACTTCATATTTGTAGCTGATGTAGCAAGAATTTTGGCATTGCTCATTTCGCAAAATCAGAAAGGATTGGTGAATATTGGAAGCGGCCATGGGGTGGAAGTTTCTAGGATTTCCAAGTTAATAGCAGAAATGTTTGATCGCCCAGATCTTGTTAAGATTGGTTCGGGAGAGACCGAACGTAGCTATGTTGTATCTGAGCCAAGTAAATTGAACGCCATCATTGGAAAATTTGACTGGTCTCCTTTGGATATCGCTCTTATTAGTAGTATTAAGGCACGAAAACCTTCAGGATTTAAACCAATAGAAAAATTGAGTGAGAAATAAAAACGAAGAACTATTGAAAGGCGATTATGGAAAAATCAGCGTCGTACTCCGAGGATATCCCAAATGGATCAGAGTTTGAAAATTTACGCCAAGTTTGGCGGGCAAAGATGGGAGACTCTAGAGGATTGCGTGAAAAAGCTGTTCAATTAACCATTGCGAGCAATGAATTCCAATACGGATATCAATGGGAGTGGTGTGGAGTGCCGATTATTCGACATCCTGATGACATCGTACTCCAACAGGAAATAATGTGGACCTTAAAGCCAACACATGTAATTGAAACTGGAGTCGCTAGAGGTGGCAGTCTTGCACTCTCGTCATCGCTTATTGATATGTGTGGGAAGCAGGGGAGGGTCCTTGGTCTAGATATTCAAATATTGCCGCACACAATTGAATCATTAAATCCATGGATCACAAAAGGTAAAATTCAAATTCTCGAATGTGACTCGACTTCACAATTAGCTATTAGAAATGTACAAGATTTCTTAAGTGATAATCAATCCCCTTCGTTACTTGTACTTGATAGTAACCACAGTCACGAACATGTGCTAAATGAATTGCAAGCACTAGCTCCCTTGCTTCCATCCGGGAGTATCGTCGTTGTTGCCGATACGATAATTGAAGAAATGCCAGACGATTACTATCCAAATAGACCATGGGGTCGAGGCTCCAATCCTTTTTCAGCAGTTATAGAATTCCTCAAGGCAAACTCAGACTTCGAAATGGATCTACGCTGGTCTCGCCGAAGTCTTATGGGTGAATGTCGCGATGGAATACTAATCAAGAAGTGATTATTGGAATTTAAAACTTGTGGCTTGGGCCGGGATCGAACCGGCGACCTAACGATTTTCAGTCGTTCGCTCGTACCAACTGAGCTACCAAGCCAAACAAGGTTTTGATATCGGCCTTAAATAAGTACGACA
>Ga0214917_10005256_pt1 | contig 13918 bp, 3 predicted proteins | sample LL_1208_BB_MetaG_FD_177983 | JGI IMG/M metagenome (GOLD analysis project Ga0214917, IMG submission 177983) | Freshwater microbial communities from Lake Lanier, Atlanta, Georgia, United States - LL_1208_BB | ecosystem: Environmental > Aquatic > Freshwater > Lake | place: USA: Georgia | collected... | reverse complement strand
CGATCTGGAGGTGCCGCACGCGGCCGCGGTCGATCCCGAGCGGTTCACGCTCGAGGGCTGGGTCTACCTGCCTCCCGACTTCGCCGCGGCGACCACGGCCGCGCCGTGGATCGTGTGCAAGAACCTCCACGAGGAGACCGCCGGCAACTTCGGGCTCACGATCAGCCGCCGAGGCGTGCCCCGGGCGGTCCTCAACATCGATGGCGGCCGGCGCGGCCGTTCCGGTGTCGAGGCGTCGGCGCCGCTCGCCGTCGAGGCGTGGAGCCATCTGGCCATGAGCTACGACGGGGACACGCTGCGGATGTTCGTCAATGGCAGGCCGGCGGGGGAGACGCGGATCGGCCGTCCGCGCCGGCCCGGCACCGGGGCCTTCGTCGTCGGTCGCCGCGCGGACAACTCCGGCGACGGCTACCACTTCCGCGGTGCGATCGACGAACTTCGTGTCTACGACAGGCCGCTCGATCCGGAGCAGATCCGCCGCCGGTTCGAGCAGCCCGACGCCCCGCTGGCCGACGTGACGCCGGTGTTCGCCGAGACGTTCCGCGACGATGGAGAGGCGGCCGCGCGCCGGCCCCACGCCGTCTGGCGGGATGCGCAGCTGGCGATCCGGCTCGACGTGGCCGGCACGCCGCACGAGCGGCGGTCCGATCTGCCGCCGCCCGCGGCCGGCCCCGCTCCCTGGCACGAGCTGTCGCTCTGGTTCGATCCGGCCACGGGCCGGCCCGTGGGCGAGGAGCCCGCCGGGGTCGTCGCCGTCCCGCTGGATGCCGCGGGGCGGCCGGCGGGGGAGCCACTGCCGGTGACACGAGACCCGCTCCGCGGCTGGCAGCGGATCGACCTCGACCGCGTGACGCCGATCGTCCCGGCAGAGCCGCCGGCCGCCGCAGCGGTGCCCCGCGACCGTCGCAACGACGCGATCGAACGGGTGCGGCTCACGCTCACGAACCCCGCCGCGGTGGAGGCGACGGTGCGGCTGTCGTGTGCCAAGACCGCCGCGGGCCTTCACGGCAGGCCCGGCCAGCCGATCACGGGCATGTCGGCGGTCCTGCGGGACGCGGAGGGGCACCCGCTGGGCATTCCGGTGCAGCTCTCCAAGAACTGGCATGGCGGCCGATCGGCCGACGACCCGCACGCGGGCACGTGGTTTCACGGCATCGCGCAGGTGCGGCTGCCGCCGCGGGCGACCGTCACCGTCGAGCTCACGCTCGCCTATGCGCACTGGGGCGGCGTGCCGGCGGCCTCGCACGCGCAGCTGTGCCTGATCGGCTGGGGGGCCAACCAGCTCTGGGACGAGTCGGCGGTCGGCTCGTGGGGCGAAAGCATCTGCTACGAGCCCGACCAGGTGCAGGCGGCCTGTTCGATCCTCGACGTGCGGCCGCTGCTGGTGACCTCGATGGCGGGGTCGCCGTCCTGGGGCTGGACGCACAACGTGGGCGGGGGCGACTTCTTCCGCCTCTTCGACACGGGCGGCCACCGGGTGCCTCACGGCCGCATGAAGACGTGCTACGAGCGGCAGGGGCCGTGCCTGACGGAGGTCACCTACGCGGGCGTCGTCGGCCCGGGCATCGAGCATGCCGAGACGGTGAGCCTCGCCCGCAGCGACGACATCGTGCGCGGCGTGTACTCGATCCGCATGGACGTGCAGCGGCCGATCGACTTCTCCCGGCTGGTGCTCTTCCAGATCGGCGCCGACACCTACAGCTATACCGGCGAGCGGAAGATGGCCGTGGGCGACGCCACGGGGCTCGTGCGGGAATGGGCGACGCAGTGGGGCGGCGACACGTATCGCGTGCCGCCGATCGAGTGCGGCGGCGCCGTGCCCTGGGTGTCGCTGCACGAGGCGGTGCGGCGCGAGGGATCGCCGCGGGGCGCGTGGGCCAACCGCGGCGTCGTCGTCCGCACGTGGCGGGCTCGGCTCGGCGGTCGGGAGGCGCGGCCGTGGGTGGCGGAGCGGGGCGTCGTCGTCGGCGGCGTGCCGACATCCACGATCGACATCGTGCCGCCGCCGCACGTCTCGCGGCTGGAGGCGGGCGACTTCGTGGAGGCCACGCTCGAGCACCTCGTGCTGCCGCAGCGGGCCGACGATTACTACGGTCCGAACGAGCCGTTGCGGGCTGCGCTCGTGACGATGCAGGACACCTGGCGGCTGGTGCATCGCGAGGCGGTGGGCGGCACGCGGCAGGTGACCGTGCGGCAGGGGCGGCTCGAACGGCTCCACCCCGACGTGCGGGTGGCGGCGGAGGAGGGGCGGGCCGCGTTCACGGTCCGTGGCGGGCTCGGTCACGTGCCGATCACGGTGTCAGGGCTGCCCACGCACCGTGGCGGTCCGCTGCTGGTGGACGGCGTGCCGTGCGACCAGTCGGTGCATGGCAACGATTTCTGGCAGGCCGACTTCGATCCCGACAGCGGCACCTGGAGCCGCACGGTCACGATGCCATTGAAGGAGGGCATCGACCACGAGATCCGGTTCGAGGCCGCCGCGGTCCCCTGAGCGTGTGGCGGCGTGCGCCATCCCGGCCCGGGCGTCTCGAACGTCAGTCAGACGGGCAGAGTTCCAGTTCGGCCCAGGTCGTCGGATCGCCGTCCCAGGGAAACTCCGGCGGCGCGAAGGCCGGCAGGCGACCCAGGCGGCGGTCGATCACCGCCGCGAAGAAGCCCAGCCGCGGGATCTCCAGCGGATCCCAGCCCGGCAACGCCGCCGCCGTCACGTGCGCGTCGATCTCCCAGCCGTCGCCGGTGAGCCGGCTCTCGATCGGCACCGACCCGATGGGCAGATCGGTCGGGGCTTCGCTGGTCCGCGGAATGATCGCCGCCACCGCCACCGGACGGTCCGCACCGCGGCCTCCACCGGTCGGCAGCAGGGCCAGCCGCCGGCAGTAGCGGCCCGCCCGATGGCTCTCCCCCGTGGGCCGCGTGGCGATCCACAGGTGCAGGCCGTCGCTGTCCTCCGGTCGCGTCGGCTGGCACCAGCGGGCCGCGCCGATCCCCGTCGCGACGGCCCGCACGGCCAGGCCACCCTCGTTCCAGGCCAGCCAGAGTTCGAGCACCGCGGGCACATCCGCCACCGGCGCCAGACACGGCAGGCGGCAGGCGTCGTCGAGGGTCCGTGCGGCCGGGGGCCAGAGCGTCTTCCGTCGGCGGCAGCGGAGCCGGAAACGGAACAGCGCGGCGGGATTGACCAGCGGCATGGCGGCGACCGGGGGCGTGCGTGGAATGCGTGGGATGACCCAGCAGCCATCCTAGCAGCAGCCTGGCAGCAGTCGCCGTCGCCGCCGTCGCCGCCGGGGCCGGTGACGAATCGCTGGCGGTGGGGGCCTGCCTGTGCGACACTTCGAGGCCGAACGCGCGGCGGTGACGCCCGTGCCGCGGCTGCGGCTGCATCGACGGCGTCGTGGAGGGTGTGATGAACAGCGACTCGCCATCGGCACCGCGCCGCGTGTCGCTCGTCGCCTGGCTGCTGGCCTCGGCGGCGGGGCTGGTCGCCTGGGCCGCGGACGCCCGGGCCGACATCGAACGCTCCGGGGCCGACCCGATCCTGCGGCTCGACCTGCCGGGGCATACCGGCGAAGTGCGTGCGCTCGCGTTCACGGCCGACTCGGCCCGGCTGATCTCGGGCGGCCGCGACAAGGTGGCGATCGTCTGGACGCTCGATCCCCGGGGCGTGCCCGCCGAGGGCGAGGACGGCCGCACGTCGCGGAACATCGCCCGGCGCCGGCTCAAGGAGCGGGCGGTCCGTTGGCAGGTGGCCCGCGGCACGCGCGGAGCCATCCAGGCATTGGCCGTGTCGGGCGGGAAGGAACGTGGGCTCGTCGCCCTGGCGGGCAGCGGGGCGATGGGCAGCACCGGGGAGATCCTGCTCCTCGATGCCGAAGACGGCTCGCTCGTGAAGACGCTCGGCGGCGGCGAGCGGGTCGGGCACCGGCAGAGCGTGGCCGCGCTGGCCTTCACGGCCGACGGCACGTGGCTGGTGTCACAAGACCTCGACGGGCAGGTGTTCGCCTGGAAGCGTGCCGACGACTGGCAGCCGATCGAACTCGTCGGCCGCGAGGAGACGAGGTTCGGCGCCGACGGCGCCGCCGCCCTGCGGCGGATGCCGCCCCTGCGACCGCTGGCGGCGATCGGCTCCACGCAGGTCGTCGTGCCGGCGCTCGTCTCGGCGGCCGCGGCGGAGACGCCGATCTGGCGGCTGCGGATCATCGACCTCCGGGAGCCGCGGGCGGCGGAGCGGCTGTTGCCCGGTGACCACGTCGGTGTCGTGACGGCGGTCGCGGCCACGGCCGACGGGAAGTCGGTCGTGTCGGCCGATCTCTCCGGCCGGGTGACGGTGTCGGCGGTGGCCGGCGGCGAGCCGGCCGTCACATGGCAGGTGGCACCCACGGCGGAGTCGCTGGCGATCCTGGCGGACGGCAAGCGGGTCGCCCTCGGCGTGGCCGGCGCCGGCGCGGATGCCCCGCGGCTGGAGGTCTGGGAGGTGTCGCCGCCCCGGCGGATCCACTCGCGGCCGATGCCGGCCGCGGTGCGGGCCGTGCAGTTCAGCCCCGACGGCACGCGGCTGGCGTGGACGGGCGGCGAGCGGCAGGCGGTGCTCGTGGCACCCCTGGCGGGCTTCGCCGGGGAGCCTGACGGTCCGCCGCCGCCGGGCCTGATCCGCCTCGGCGGCCTGGGGCAGACGATCACTCGGGTGGCGTTTTCGACGGCCGCCGCGGATGCCCGCGCCGCCGCCGCGGCGGCCGGTCCGCCGGCCGATGCCGAGGGGACGACCAGCCGCAACGTCGTGCGTCGCAACCGGGCCCGGGCGGCCGTGGACGGTGAACCGAATCGCTGGCCGCACCGGCTGGCGATCGCCACCCGTCCGGCCGACGCCGGCGGCCCGCCGCTGGAGTCGGCGTTCGACATGGGCACGCTCTCCCGGGAGGCCGTCGGCGCCGCGGACGACTGGGCCGCCGCCGCCGGCCGGCCCGCGGGCTGGTCGCTGGCGCGGGCTGCCGCGGAGCAGACGCCGCGGGGCTATGAACGCTGGCAGCTCCTCCGGGAGGGTGCTGCCGCGGGGCGGATCGATCTGGCGCTGGACTGGCAGGGTCGGGCGGCTGCCGGTGGCGGTGCGGTGGCCTGGCTCTCGCGGCCGGGGCAGCCGGAGCCGTGGGCGGTCGCCCTCGGCAGCGACCGCGGCATCTCGATCCATGCCCTCGACCGCGAACCCGACGCGGACTGTCGGCTCGTCCGCTGGTTCCGGGGCCACGAGGATCGTGTCGCGTCGCTGGCCGTCTCCGAGGATGGGGGCTGGCTGGCGTCCGGCGGCGGAGACGCGCTCGTGATGCTCTGGTCGCTGTCCGGCCTCGACCGCGACCTGCCGCTCACCGACCGCTGGGGGGTGGGGCTGGGAATCGACAACGGGCGGGCCGTCGTGACGGCGATCGACGAGGCGGGACCGCTGGCCGGCAAGGATGTGCGCGTCGGCGACGTGATCGCCAAGGTGTCGTGGGCCGAGGGGGCCGCCGCCGCGACGCGGGTCGAGCATGCCGACGGGGAGGCGGTCCGCCGCGCGCTGGCCGCCGCGGCCTGGGGCACGCAGGTGACGTTCGTCACCGAGCGGGAGGGGAAGGCGCGGCCGGCCTTCAATCGGAATCCGGCGTGGGAGAACGTCGCGTCGATCCATCTCGCCGAGAACCGGGAATGGGCCTTCTGGACGCCGCGGGGCTACTATGCCGCCAGCGCCAATGGCGACACGCTGTTCGGCTGGCTGGTCAACCGCGGGCTCGACCGGCTGCCGCGGTTCTTCAAAGCGCAGCAGTTCCGTCGCAAGCTCGAGCGGCCCGACGTGATGTCGCGGCTGCTCGCCGAGGGGAGCCTCGACGCGGCCCTGCGGGCGACCGGCCGCGACGTGCCGAAGTCATCGGCGATCGTGCTGCCCGATCAGATGGCGGCCACGCCGGAGGTGCGGATCGTCGCGCCCGCACCCGGTCAACGGGCCGACGGCGACACGCTCACCGTCACCGCCGCGGTGGAGATTCCCGACGGCGTCGAGGTGGACCGCGTGAAGGCCTATGCCAGCGGCGCGGTCGCGGCCGCCGAGCCGGAGGTGGTCGAGAGCGTGCCGGCGGCCGACGGCCGGCCGCGGAGAGACGTCTACCGGTGGCGGCTGGGGCTGCCGGCGGAGGAGCAGCACCTCGTGCAGGTGTTCGCGGGCACGCGGGAGGGCCCGACGGACGTGCAGGAACTCCCCGTGCGTGCGGCGGCCGGGCCGCCGGCGCGGAGCCGGCGGCCGCGCCTGTACCTGCTGGCGTGCGGTGTCGACCGCTATGCACGCGGCGACGAGCTGGCCGACGTGTCGCTGACCGACCTCGCCTACGCCGTCGACGATGCCAAGGCGGTCCGGGAGTCGCTCGGCCGGCGGACGCTCGAGCTCTACGAACTCGCGGCCGATCGCATGCTGGTGGACGCCGAGGTCACCCGGGGCCGCTGGACGGACGCGGTCGCCGACCTGTCGCGGCGGATCGCCGGGGAGGTCGAGCCGGACGACCTGCTCGTGTTCTTCCTGGCGGGGCACGGCCTGATCAATCCGGAGACCAACGGCTACGCCTATCTCTGCCATGACGTCTCGCTGCGCGCGGTCGGCGACGACGGCGTGGTTCCCAGCGCCGCGGGATCGATCACCTGGAACGACTTCCAGGCCCTGGCGCGGATTCCCTGCCGCAAGCTGGCGCTCGTGGACACCTGTCACTCCGGTGCGCTGGGTCCCGCGGCCCGCAGCACCACGGTGCGGGAGTTTCAGGAGAACATGATCGTGGTGCTGGCGGCGGCCTCCGACGACGAGCCCAGCAAGGAGGCCGACGTCTGGGGCCATGGCGCGTTCACCAAGGTTCTGCTCGAGGCCTTCGCGGGCCGAGCCGACGTCGGCCGCAGCACCTGGCGGCTGTGGGGGCGGCGGGAGCACGACCCCCTGCCGACGACCGACGAAGCGACCGCGGACTCCGGTCGTCCCGACGGGGTCGTCTCGCTCGACGAGATCGTGGACTACGTTCTCGCGCGGGTGCCGGAACTGACGAGGGAAGGGCAGGACGACGCGACCGCCCAGCATCCCACGATCTCGCCCGAGGGACTCGTCCCGTACGTGAGGGTGCCGATGTCGGTCGTCGGCGCGGGCCGGCCCTGAACGGTGCGGCCAGTGTGAAGGCGGGCCCCCCGTCGCACGACCTTGCGGGTGGGGTCGACCAGGGGGATCGTGCCGGATGATGGGGCCGGGGGCCGTCGGCCTGCCCCGAACGTGGCGATTCCTCGCGTTTCCTCATGGAGCGTCACGCCGGGGGGGGCCGATCATGCCAACGGTAGGGAAAAGTCGTGGCGTTCTTGCGGGCCCAAGGGACTGGGGCCGCTCGATCCGTCGTACATGTCAACGGAAGGGATTCCGATCATGCGATGCTCGTGGTCCGGGCGTATGCGCCCGCTCAGGAAGGGCCGCGCTGCGGCATGGCTGCCGGGCTGGGTGCTGGCGGGGCTCGTGGGTGGGACGCTGCCCGCGGCGGCGGAGGACCTGGCCGCGAAGTTCCCGAACCTCGTCATGCCTCCGATCGCCGACACGGTGATCGATGAGCCGGTCGATCCGCCGGCTGCCGAGCGGGAACCGGCGGTGGTCCGGCGGCCCGGCTTCGACCTGGCCGACCGCTTCCCCGGCATCGTCATGCCGCCGGTCCTGGCGGCCACGGTCGTCGAACCGCCCGCGGCGGCCCAGCCGCCCGTGCGCGTGCCCGGCTACAGCGACTTCGCCACCATCGTCGAGGAGGCGAAACGCGAGGCGATGGGGCTGCCGGCCCTGCATGCCCGCAGTGTGGCGGGAACGCTGCCTGCGTCCACGGCGGAGAAGACGCCGGCCCGGTTCGCCGCCCATGTGAAGCAGGACCGCAGCGGGAATCCGGTGCCGCGGCCCGCGACGCCGCCGGTGCCGACGGCCGCCGCTCCCAAGGTGCCCGCCGCGCCGCCCGCGCGGGCGATGCCCGGCACGCAGCCGCCCGCCGCGTCCGCCTCGGGCGGGATCGCGGCCGACGCCAAGCCCTCGGCCAACGGCCTGTCCGCCGACTCCGCGGCACCGCAGCCCGAGAATCCCCAGTCGGGCAGTCCGGAAGCGGCCGTCGTGCCGCTGCCGCAGTTGCCCGCGCAGGCGGCCGTGCCCGACCTGCGGCAGGAACTCAACCGGCAGATCGCGCGGACCGACCTGGGTGGTCTGCGCGAGAACTGGGCCGACGCCCCGAACATCGTCGGTGACGGCTGTGCGCCGCAGGGATCGTCCGGCAGTTTGGCGGTGGGCCGCATCTGCATCATCGCCCCGGGGCTGACGGGCACACCGCTCGAGAACACCGGCAACGCGGCGACGCTCAACGTGCTCACCCAGGGCCAGTTCAACACGGTGCAGGCCATCAAGGCCGCCGGGTATCCGGGCTTCACGCTCCCGGCCACCGGACTGGGCAGCGTGCCCGGCACCCCCCCGACCACGGTGCCCGGGGGCCCGGCACCGGCGGCGGGCATCACGGGCGTCGGCTCGCCCGCCACCTTCACGGCGGCCGCGAACAACACGTTCGCGACGAGCCCGGCGCTCAACACGTCACAGTACGCCAACCTCAACCCCAGGACGGTGTTCGACTCCGCCAATTCGGGTGCGCTCCCGAACCCGGCCGGATCGTCCACGCAGGATGCGTTCCTCTTCTACAACTACGTGGTCGATGCCAACATCGTCCTGCCGGGCTACGCGGTGGGGTTCGTGAAGCTCACGGAGAACCAGAGCCCGATCCCGCGTGATCGCGTCTACATGACCTACAGCTACTTCAGCAACGCGAACTTCTATCCCACGAAGGCCGACGTCAACCGCTTCATGCCCGGCTTCGAGAAGACGTTCTTCGACGGGTGGACGTCGGTCGAGATCCGCACCCCGTTCGCGGCCACGCTCAGCAACGGGGCGACGATCACGCCCGGCGGCAGCGGCGTGCAGGAGTACCGCGACATCCAGTTCGGCAACATGTCGGTGATCTTCAAGACGCTCGTCTGGGAGGACAAGACGTGGGCCTTCACGACGGGGATGCAGGTGATGGTCCCGACGGCGAACAACACGTTCGTCAACAGCGTCAACGCGCTCGGCGAGCCCATCCAGAACGTCTACGTCGCCAACGAGTCGGTCCACCTGATGCCGTTCATCGGCGGCATCTGGGCGCCGAACGAGCGCTGGTTCAGCCAGGGCCTCCTGCAGGTCGAGACCGACGTCAACGGCAACCTCGCCTACGTGAACAACAACTTCCAGACGGGCATCGCCGGTCGTGAACTCACTCCGGTGGGCCGCATCCGGTATCCGAACTTCATGTACATCAGCCTCGGCACCGGCTACTGGCTCTACAAGGACAACACGCAGAACTTCACGGGGTTCGCCCCGGTGATGGAGGTCCACGTCAACCAGGGTCTCAGTGCGTACTGTCCGATCGACGCCTACGGCTACCAACTGGGCCCGAACCTGGGTCAGGTGTCGGTGACCAACGGCCTGGTGGGCTGCAACTTCGAGTGGGGCGAGCGTTCCACGCTCACCTTCGCCTACGTCATGCCGCTGGGCGGCGGCGTCGACCGCTTCTTCGACGGCGAGCTCCGGGCCCTCTACAACTGGCGGTTCGGTCCGCAGAATCGCCTGACACGGGCCCAGTTCTGATCGACGCTCGATCGGCACGGGCGGCGGCTGACGCTCCCCGCCGCGCGGGGCCCTTTCGGCGGGGTGTGGCCCGGCTCCGCGATGAGGTTTTCGTGAGGACATCCGGCCGATGACGGCCGGGTCCGCACGCGGCGTCGGCCGGCTACCGATTGCTTGACTCGCCCTGATCGCGCGGATAGGACCGTCCGTTTGGCGGAGCATCCTCGGGCGGGTGACGTCCCTTCGAGATGGGGGCGTGCCGGAGAAGCTCCGTCTCGAGGCCCGTCGCACGGCAGCGCCTCCGGTCCCTCATTGAATGGAGCATGCACGCACCATGGCCCGTACCTCCTTCCGGTTTCCGGCCCGTCGATCCCCCGCGACCGCTCAGCGACGACGGCGTGCGACCGGCCCACTGCGACTGGATGGCCGGCCGGCGGCCCTTGCCACGGAGTCGCTCGAACCGCGGGCGATGTTGGCGGTGACGGCGACGTTGACCGGCGGCGATCTTGTCATCGCGTACAACGCGTCGGGTGACCTCAGCGCCAGCATCCTCAGCGACGGCACAAAGTACACCGTTGCGGGTACCGGGCTCGCGTCAGCGCAATTCAAGGTCGCCGACGTCACTGGCAAGATCATCGTCGATAACGTCGGCGGCCAAAAGTTTGAGCAGCGCCAGTTCACAGTGCTCGCCGGATCGACACTTGCGAACGCCCTCGACGTGAATAACGTCGAGACGACAACACTCACCGGCGGTATTGCAGCGACCGCAGCCGGCGACGTGACGATCAAATCCAATGTGATCACGCTTGCCAACGACATTTCGACCGCTGCAAAAAACGGCAACATCGTGCTCTTGGGCGCCACCACCCTTACGAAGGCGGTCAGCCTTTCAGCCGGCAACGGCAACATCACACTGGCCAGCAGCCTGAACGGGGCTTTCGCCCTGACGGCCAATGCGACGGGCAGCACCACGTTCGGCGAGGTAGGCGCCTTTGCGCCGCTTGCGAGCCTGACCACCGACGCAGGCGGCACGGCGAACTTCAAGAGCGTGGTGACCACGGGCGCGCAGACCTATAACGACGACACGGTGACGCTGGGCGGTTCGTACCAGACGGAGAACTCGAACTTCAGCGTGAATAAGGCGACGACACTCGTCGGAAACTCGAACGTCTTCACGCGCAGCGGCAACATCGTGTTCAACGGCACGGTGGACGGCGGCTTCTTCCTTGAAGCCATGTCGACGGGAGCGACGACGTTCAGCGGCGTCGTGGGTGGGGCGACGGCCCTCGCGAGCCTGACGACTGACGCAGGCGGCACGGTGAGCCTCGTGAGTGTGACGACGACGGGCGCGCAGACCTACAACGACGACACGACGACGCTGAACGGCACCTATACGACGACTGACGGCAGTTTCGCCGTGTCTCAGGCTGCAGCTCTCGCCGGCGACGTCACGGTGAGCACGGGCACGGGCACGATCGACCTCAAGGGCGCGGTCGATGGCGGCTACACGCTGGCCGTGAACTCGACCGGCGCGACGACGTTCGGCGGCGTGGTCGGCGGTGTGACGCCCCTCGTCAGCCTGACCACGGACGGACTGGGAGTCACGGTCGTCGTCGGCGGCTCGGTTACCACGGTGAACGAGCAGGTCTACAAGACGGCCGTCCGGCTCAAGGCCGACACCACGCTGACGAGCAATAGCGCGGGCCGGATCGCGTTGCTCTCTACGGTCGACTCCTTCGACGCCACCTCCCGTAGCCTGGCGGTCAACACGGCGGGCAGCACGGATTTCGGCGACGGTGGCGCCGACTACGTCGGCAACACGAACCGTCTGCTGTCGCTGGCGACCGACGCCCCCGGCACGACGACGTTCTGGATCACGCCGAGCGATGGCACCACGCCGAGCATCCGCACGCAGAACGACCAGGTCTACGCGGATGCGGTGCGGCTGCGTGCCGACACGGTGCTGACGAGCGACCTCGCGGGGCGGATCGCGTTCCTCTCGACGGTCGACTCCTACACTGACAACGACTACAAGGCCCTGACGGTCAACACGGCGGGCAGTACGGAGTTCGGCGACGGTGGCGCCGACTACGTGGGCAACACGAATCGCCTGCTGTCGCTGGCGACCGACGCCCCCGGCACGACGACGTTCTGGATCACCCCGAGCGACGACGCCACGCCGAGCATCCGCACGCAGAACGACCAGGTCTATGCGGATGCGGTGCGGCTGCGTGCCGACACGGTGCTGACGAGCACCAACGCGGGCCGGATCGCGTTCCTCTCGACGGTCGATTCTTTCGACGCGACCTCCCGCAGCCTGGCGGTGAACACGGCGGGCAGCACGGAGTTCGGCGACGGTGGCACGGACTACGTCGGCAACGGCGGCACGAACCCCGGTGATCGGCGTCTGTTGTCGCTCACGACCGACGCCCCCGGCACGACGACGTTCTGGATCACGCCGAGCGATGGCACCACGCCGAGCATCCGCACGCAGAACGACCAGGTCTATGCGGATGCGGTGCGGCTGCGTGCCGACACGGTGCTGACGAGCGACCTCGCGGGCCGGATCGCGTTCCTCTCGACGGTCGATTCTTTCGACGCGACTTCCCGCAGCCTGGCGGTGAACACGGCGGGCAGCACGGAGTTCGGCGACGGCGGAGCCGACTACGTCGGCAACACGAGCCGATTGCTGTCGCTGACGACGGACGACAGTGGCACCGGCGCCACCACGATCCGGATCACCCCGAAGGACGATGCCACCCCGAGCATCGTTACCGAGATCAACCAGGTCTACAACGACGACGTTCTCCTCCGCGCGAACACCACGCTCAACGCGACCAACGGCGACATCGACTTCAAGAAGACCCTCAACGGCGCACACACGCTCACGGTCTCCGCGGGCAAGGCCGCGTTTTTCCGTGGCACGGTCGGCAACGCCACGCCGCTGGCCGGCATCTCGCTCAAGGCCGCCGCGAGCGTCACGGCGTCAGACACCGTCAAACTCGACGGTACCGTGCCCCGCTTGGACGGCACCACCACGCCGTTCGCGGACGGACTGACGATCTACGGGGGAGTGAACAACGTCTCGCTGACGAAACAGGGCAGCGAAATCAAGAATTTTGCAGGCAACGGTGTCGTGTTCCTCGGGGGCACGACGGGATCCGCGATCGGCGGGCTCACCATCGCGAACAGCGGCCAGCACGGCATCCTCGTGAACAAGGGCGGGTATGCCGGCTCGGCGATCAGGGGGAACGACATCTACGCCAACGGCGGGGATGGCATCTCGCTCGCCGCGGCCGGCGACGCGATCACGAGCCTCACGATCGGTGGTGACAAGACGGCCACGACCCGCGAAGGCAATCAGGTTTACTCGAACAAGTCCGATGGTATCCAGGTGGGCCAGGGCTCCTATACGGGTACGGTGATCCAGGGGAACACGGTCGGCTCGGCCAAGATGGCGTTCACGACGACCGCGGGGGGAACGCAGGTGACCCTCGCGGGCGACCAGACCGCGTGGCTGTTCGTCGATCAGAAGGCGGGCGTCAGGCCGTCCACCCCGGCTGCCGGCGACTGGGTGCTGCGGACAATTCGTGCGGTGTCGCGGAACGAGGGCAACACGGTGGTGACGCTCTCGGAGGCGATCGACGCGACGACCACCGGCGGCGATTTCGTGGTCGGCAATCTCGCCAACGGCATCTTTCTCGATGCGAACGGTGGTGCTCTCTCGGGGTTGACCGTCGGGGCGGGCGCCGGCGGTGATGCCAAGTACGGCAACGCGATCTACGCCAGCGGCAAGGACGGCATCCAGGTCGGTACCGGGTCGTATGCCAATTCGGTGATCGGCGACCAGAACGAGATCGCACTGAATGCCGGAGACGGCATCACGCTGGCAGCGGGGGGCGCCACGTCGCTCAAGATCACGGGCAACGTCATCGGCAAGGGTATCGGCACGACGGGTGCCGGAATCGCCGGCAATGCCAACGGCGTCCGTGCTTTCGCCGGCGATTACCTCGGGACCGTCGTCAGCGGGAATACGGTGCGAAGCAACCGCATCGACGGCATCAGCCTGGCGGCTGCCGGTGCCGCGCTGACGAATCTGTCGGTGGGCGGCAATACGATCGACTCGAACACCTCCGACGGCATCCAGGCGGACGGGGGCAGCTACACGGGGACGGTGATCCAGGGCAACACGATCACGTCGAACACCGAGAACGGCATCTTCCTGAACGCGGCGGGCGGGACGATCGGCGGACTGTT
>Ga0214917_10005254_pt1 | contig 13929 bp, 11 predicted proteins | sample LL_1208_BB_MetaG_FD_177983 | JGI IMG/M metagenome (GOLD analysis project Ga0214917, IMG submission 177983) | Freshwater microbial communities from Lake Lanier, Atlanta, Georgia, United States - LL_1208_BB | ecosystem: Environmental > Aquatic > Freshwater > Lake | place: USA: Georgia | collected... | reverse complement strand
CCAAACAGGTTCTTGAAGAGGGGCAGATCCTGCGGGGTGGAAATGATGAGGACCTCCCGGATTCCCGCCAGCATGAGAACGGAGAGCGGGTAGTAGATCATCGGCTTGTCGTACAGCGGCAGGAGCTGCTTGGAGACAGCCCGGGTCAGCGGCCAGAGCCGCGTCCCCGTTCCCCCGGCGAGAATGATGCCTTTTCTCGTCACTTCGTTCCTCGAAAGAAGATCGTAGATAGAAGATGGGAGATAGGAAACCGTGCGTTTTTCATATCCCTAGATCCTATCTGCTATCTCCTATCTTCTGCGGCAGGATGGCCGCGCCGGCCGCGCGCAAGCTGCCGCCCGTGGCCATCCCCCCGATTTCATCGGGGGAGACCCTCGTCTCCCTGCCCTCTGTTCTGTTCCGCAAACGAGTTGCGGCCCGCGTCGGTTTTACCGTCTGCCTTTGCGGGCCTCCTCCGGCACCCCTTCCAGCGGGTGCCGGGCCGTGGGCAACACCGTCGCCACCGGCACTTCCGTCTCCGACAACCTTCCGAGAAATTCCAGCAGCACCGCCACCCGTTGCCGGGCCGGCATCACCCGCGTGACCACCGCCTTCAACCCCGCGAAAGCCCCCTCCACCACCTGGACCTCCTCCCCCGTGCGGACTTCGGGCGTAATGGTGATCATCTCCTTCTCCCCCGTCGGCACCGCCGCCTGCAGATCCCTAACCGCCGGATCCGGAATCGGGATGATCTTGTTGCCGAAATGGACAATCGTGCTGACCCCGGCGCAGTACTGCACCCCGCGGTGGTGGGTGAGGTAATCGAACCGGGCGAAGATGTAGGAGGGAAAGAGCGCCTCGACGTACCAGCGGCGTCCCGTGCGGGTGGCTTTTTGGTAACGGAGGCGCGGACAAAACACCTCGATCTGGAAAATTTTTCGCAGATGGGTGATGGCGATGTGTTCCTGCTTGGGGGCAATCCGGAGGCAGAACCATTTCGGATCGGGGGCGCCTCCTTCCAGCAACTTGGCGGGCTCAAAGTGGAGAAAATCCTCGGTGGTCGCAGCGGAAGAAGGAATGGGGTCGGAGTCCATGGCTCAGCCTTTCAGGAATTTCAGGGCAAACGGGATGATCCTCTGTCCGGCCTTTTGCCAGGAACGGATCCGCCCGATCCGGTTTTCATGCACCTTGCGAAGATTCGGGGTTTCCTTGGCGATGATCTCCTCCAGCTGGGCCAGCTTTTGGGCCCCCTCGGCCAAGCGGGGACCGATCTTTTCCTTGAGCAGGCCGGCGGCAAGGTTTCGCAAGCCCAACTCGGGTTCATAGAAATCGCGCCGGTCCCCCACCCGGTACACGGTGCGGACGGCCTGGCAGTCACGAAGGAAACGAAGGCCTTGGCTGGCCGAACCTTTACTCAACCCGAGCCGCGCGATGATTTCATCCATGGCAAGTGGCTGTTCGGAGGAGAATAGGAGCCCGTAAATCTCCCCCACCGACTTAGGCATACCGGCCATGTCGGCCAGCGACACAAAGAACTCCACCAGAGCGACTTCCACCTGGGAAAGCCCTTGGTGGGAGTCCCCGTTTCTCACCCTTTTGCCGTTCTTTCCGGCGGACTGGGCCATGTTCCAAAGCCTACCTGATAATCTCATTTTGTTCAATATTTTTTGAACTTTCCGCGCCGCGAAAAAGGTAGGGACGCCTCGCCGAGGCGTCCGGCGAACCATTTGATCGGACATGCCAGCGGCACGTCCCTACCGAATCGACATTCCGAAACCTCGAGCTTAAAAGTTTCTCATGGCCCTGATGCTTTCGAACAATCGCATGCTCGGCGGCGTGTGCGGCGGTCTGGCGGAATGGCTCGGTTGGGACCCCACACTGGTCCGGATTCTCTACACCCTGATCACCATCTTCACCGCCTTCTCCGGCGTGATCGTCTATCTCGTCCTTTGGATCATCATGCCCCGGAAATCCTGATGGGGCTTTGGGCCGGACTATAGTTTCGAAACTATTTTTTTCTCCAGCTTGACGATATCCGCGGCAAACAGCCGGATTCCCTCCGCCAGTTTCTCCGTCGCCATCGCATCCTCGTTGAGCAGGAACCGGAACGTCTTCTCATCATTGGGAATCCTCCCGATGGGGTCCTGCTTGGCCGAGGCCTCGTCCAGTTTCCGCTCGATCTTGGCGGTCGAAGACTTCAGCTCGCCCAGAAGACCCGGGCTGATCGTCAGCAGGTCGCACCCCGCCAGTTCCACGATCTGCCCCATGTTCCGGAAGCTCGCGCCCATCACCTCAGTCCGGTACCCGTATTTTTTGTAATAGGCGTAAATCGTCCTCACCGACTGCACGCCGGGATCCTCCGCCCCCCGGTACTCCTTGCCCGTGCTCTTTTTGAACCAGTCGTAGATCCGCCCGACGAAGGGTGAGATCAGTTTTGCCCCCGCCTCGGCACACGCCACCGCCTGCGGCAGCGAGAACATCAGCGTCAGGTTGCAGTTGATCCCCTCCTTCTGCAGGACCCGGGCGGCCTCCGCCCCTTCCCAGGTCGCGGCGATTTTGATCAAAATCCGCTCCTGTGGGATCCCCGCCGCCTTGTAGAGGCCGATGAGATGACGCGCCTTGGCGATCGTTCCCTCCACGTCAAAGGAAAGCCGGGCATCCACCTCGGTGGAAACGCGGCCGGGCACAATCTTCAGAATCTCGCAGCCGAACAGGATGAGCAACCGGTCGATGATCGCCCGCGCCCGCTCCTCCTTCGGTCCCGCCCCGCCCTTACCCTCGGTAACCGCCTTTTCCAAAAGCGGATGATAGGCCGGCATCTCCACCGCCTTCTCGATCAGGGTGGGATTGGTCGTCGCATCCTGCGGCGCATACTGCTTCATCGAGGCAAAGTCCCCTGTATCCGCCACCACCGTGGTGAACCTTTTCAGTTGATCGAGTGCGTTGTCGCTCATGTCATTCTCCCAGATGCTCGTGCAGGACCGGCACCAGCCGTTCCTGCACCCTGCGGATCTTATCTTCTTCGTCCGCCTCGACAAGCAGCCGCACCTTTGGCTCCGTCCCCGAGTACCTCAGCAAAATCCTGCCTTTTTTTCCCAAAAACTTCTCCATCTCCCGCACCGCCGCCGCCAGGGGCGGCACGCTCTCCCAGGCCGGCTTGTGCCGGACCTTCAGGTTCACCAACCCCTGCGGATACCTCTTCATGCCCTTCCGCAGTTGGCTCAGGGGCCGGCCTTTCCGTTTCACCAGGTCCAGGATTTTCAGGGCGGAAAGCAGCCCATCCCCCGCCGGCGAGACATCCGTGAAGAGCAGGTGCCCCGAGGCCTCCCCGCCCACCGTGAATCCACCCTCCCGCATGGCCGCCGCCACATACCGGTCCCCCACCGGCGTCCGTTTCACCTTGCCCCCCTGGGCCGCCATTGCCTCGTCCAAGCCCAGGTTGCTCATCACGGTCGCCACCACGGTTTTGCCGGGCAGGGCTCCCCGTTCAAGCGCGTCGAGCGCCGCCATTGCGATCACCTCGTCCCCGTCCACCCGCTCGCCCTCCTCATCGACCAACACCAGCCGGTCGGCGTCGCCGTCGTGGGCCACGCCAATCCAGCCCTTTTTCGCCTTCACCGCCGCCATCAGCTTTTCCGGATGCTCGGAACCGCAACCCTCGTTGATGTTCCTTCCGTCCGGCCGGTCCGCGATCGTCTCCACCTCCGCACCCAGCCCGCCGAGAATCTCCGGAGTTGTCCGCCAGGCCGCACCGTTCGCCGCATCCACCACCACCTTGAGTCCCGCCAGCGTGAATCCGGATCCGAACCCCCTCCGCAACTTCTCCCGGTAGGCGGCCAACGCCCCGGCCGAGCAGGAAAAATCCTTTGCTCCGGCCGCGGCCTTTGCCCCGGGCGGATGTTCCAGGTCCAGCAGCGCCTCGATCTTCTCCTCCTCCGCATCCTCCAGTTTCCGGCCGTCCCCCCGGCAGAACTTCAGCCCGTTGTCCTCCGCCGGGTTGTGCGAGGCGCTCAGGATCGCCCCGGCACAGGCCCCCAAGGCGGGCGTGATCATCGCCGCCGCCCCGCTCGGCATCACCCCCACCCGCAGCACCTTCATGCCGGCGGACTCCAGACCCGCCGCCAACGCCGCCTCGAGTTCCGGACCCGATCCCCGCGTGTCCCGCGCCACCAACACCGTGCCTCCCGGCTTCTCCCGGCCAAAAAACTTTCCGGCCGCCGCCCCGGCCGCCGCCACAAACCCCGCCGTCATCGGCACCTTCCCCACCCGGCCCCGGATTCCATCCGTGCCGAACCAGCGTCGCTGCCCCATCAGGCCAGCCCCGCCCGCATGCCCTCGACGATCGAACGCAACACCCCCCAAGTCACGGCGGCCAACACCAGGCACACCGCGGCCCGCCAGAGCCGCCGAACCAGCCCCCTGGGTCCGCCGCTCGGGCGAACGAATCCACGGACCAGACCGCCGACCCATGAGACCCCCTCGCCCCCGCTCACCAGAATTTCGGTCAGGCGCTGCCGAACCGCGTCCACCTCGAGAGGCCGATCCATCACCCCCTGACGGCACAACGTCAGTTGCCCCGTCTCCTCGGAAAGAACCAACACCACCGCGTCGCTCTCCTCCGTCAATCCCAAGGCCGCCCGATGCCGCAAGCCAAGGGTCCGGCTCATTCCCTGCTGACTCACCGGCAGAATACAGCCGGCCGCAGCCATCCGGTCCCCCCGCAAAATCACCGCCCCGTCATGCAAAGGGGTCTTGTTGAAAAAAATCGTCGCCAACAGCTCCTCCGAGACCTGCCCGTACACCGGCACCCCCGAGTCCAGAATCCCCTGCGGCAGGCTCGACTGCTCGAACACGATGAGCGCCCCGTATTTCCGCTCCTGCAGTTCGGTCACCGCCTTGATCACCTCCTCGATCACGAACGACTGCCGCTCCGCGTGAAAAGTGAAGCCGCCCGCCCGGCCAATCTCCGCCAGGGCCCGCCGGATCTCCGGCTGAAACAGGATCAGGAACGCCAGGACCAGCACCGAGACGAAGGCCTGCAGCAGGAAACTCAACACCCGGAGTTCGAGGAACCGGGACGCGAAAAGCGCCACGAAAAAAACCAGGAGGAACCCGCTCAGCACCTTTGCCCCCTGCGTCCGGCGCAGCAGCTTGTAGCCGTAGTAAAAGACCCCCGTCAGCAGCAGGATCTCCACCGCTCCCTGCCAGCGCAGTTCACGAAAGGCCTCGATCAGGTTCACGCCGCAAGCCTAAAGGCTTTTCGCAAAAGATAGGAGTTAGAAGATGGGAGCCAGGTTAGTTGTGCATCCCCTACCTTCCATCTCCTCTCTGCTATCTTCCTCATCCCGCCTCCCGCCTTCCACTTTATCCTAATCCGCCTTCGGTCTTGGTATCTCCGTTTTGTCCAGCTCCTGCCCGTCCCGCCCCAGACTCCTGACCACCACCTGATCCGGCGTGATCGTGACCACGTTCACATAATTCGCGTTGGCCTGAAACTTCGCCAGTTTCTTGGATTCCTGGCAGACCGCCTCCCGCGGCTCCACCCCGAGCGCCCCGTTGCCGAACACCATCACCCGCCGGCCCCCCTTGCCCTCGCTCTCCACCCGCTGCAGGTCGTGATCATGGTGGTTGAACACCCCGGCCGCATGCGACTTCTCGATCAGCGGGATCCAGTTTTCCCGCGCATACCCGCTCATGGGCTGGGCGTTCCAGGTGCGGGCCGAGGGATAACAGGCGATGTGCCACGAAAGAAAGACCCACGGCACCTGCCTCCGGGCCGCCAGATTTTTCTCCAGCCATCCGTCCTGACGATCCATCGGCGTGATATGCCCCGTATCCAGCAGAAGCAGCGAGAAATAATCCCCGAAATCCAGCGCCACCGGCTCCTCCGTCCGGTACAAACCGCCGAAGAGCGCATAAAAAAACGGTGCCCTCTCCTTCATCTGCGCAAACGTCGCCCCCTCCTGCCAGTACCCGCCTTTCACCTCGTGATTGCCAATTCCGGCCACGCAAGGGACGAGGCGCCCCTTTGGGGTTTTGGCCGCCCGGTTCCACTGCTTCCAGAAGGCGATCTCCTTGGCCACGTCCTGCCCCTCGCTGTAAGCCAGATCGCCCCCCAGGCTGAAGAAGAGCGGATCCTGTTGGCAGCCCAAGGCAATCATCCGTTCGGCTGTTTCGGTCACATCCACATCCCCGCCCTCCGCAAACACCAGCGAGCCCTCCAGTTTCGCCGGCGCCGTCTGGAATCTCATCTTCGGCGAATCCCCGACCGTGAACTCATACTCCTTGCCCGGTTCCAAACCCTCCCAACCCGCCTTCACCATAATCCAGCGCGGCAACCCGCTCTTTTTGGGATCCGGAAACGGCGCTGTTTTCGTCTGCAACAACGCCCACTCCGGGCGACCGACCGGCCTCCACCGGACCTCCTCCGGCTCACCCTCCTTCGGGCGATCCCCCAGGCCGGGTCCGCGCAGCCACTGCGCCGTCATCGTCGTCCTGGGATCCCCCTCCCAAGTCAGGAAAAGCGTGGCCGGCAACTCCCCCGCCCATGAGGCCATTCCCCACGCCAGCCAAACGCAATAAATTTGCAACCCCCGCATCAGGATAGTTTAGCCAGAAACGATCGCCCTTCGAACTTTTCCCCAAAGACCTCGCGCCACCGGATCAGGAAGACGACGCGAGGGCCCGCACCGCATCCAAAGTGTCCGCCTCCTCCGGTTTCTTGTCCTCCCGCATCCTCACGATCCGGGGAAACCGCAGCGCGAATCCCGAATCGTGCCGGTCGCTCCGCTGCACGGAATCAAAGGCGATCTCCACCACCTTTTCCGGGCGGACCCGGTGCCGCCGGCTTTTCACCTCGATCGTCAGGCCTTGGAAAATCTCCGTCCACTCCGCCAACTCCCCGTCCGTCAGCCCCGCATACGCCTTGCCGATGACTTTCAGGCCTCCCTCGGGGTCCCGCACCGCAAAGGTGTAGTCGGAGAGGAGCCCTTTGCGTTTTCCGTGACCCCACTCCACCGCGGTCACCACCGCATCCAAGGTGGCCAGGGCCTTCTTGAACTTCAGCCAAAGCTGGCCCCGCTGCCCGGGTTGGTAGGGACTGTCCGCGCGCTTCACGATCAACCCCTCGTTTCCGGCCTCCCGCGCCTCGCGAAATCTCTTTTCCAGGTCCGCCTCATCCTTCACGCGCGTGGCCCTGGCCAGCCGGAACTCCCGCGGAGCCGTGGCCATCAGCTCCGCCAACTTTTTCCTCCGCTGCACCCACGGCTCGCGCAGCAAGCCCGCCCCCCGGTGCATCAGCAGGTCAAAAGCCACCAGGACCACGGGCACATCCTGCCGGAAGAAAAGATCCGCCTCTTTCCGCCCCAGCCGGCGCTGCAGGCGGGCAAAGGGCAACGCCCGGCCATCCTCCCATGCCAGGATTTCGCCATCGAGAATGCCCTCACCGGGCAACTTCCGGATGGCCTCCCGCAGCTCGGGAAAGGCATCCCCGATCGGCTTGAGGTCCCGGCTGTAAATCTCCGCCCTTCGCTTTCCCCAATGGATCTGGGCCCGGACTCCGTCGTACTTGTCCTCCGCCCAGGCCTCCGCACCTTCCAGCCTCCGGAGGATCGAGGCCGCTTCCTTTTCCGGACTGGCCAGCATCACCTTCACCGGCACACCAGGCGTGAGCTCCGCCTCCGAAAGTTTCCCGCCTTGGGCCAAAACCGCCGCCTTGGCCAGGTCCCCCGTCAGCATGTGGGCCTTCCGCACTTCCTCGGCCGGACGATCGAACGCCCGGGCCAACGCCGCCTCCACCAGGCCCTCCTGAATCCCGGCGCGCAACCCTCCCGTCATGATTTTGAGCAACCAGGTGGCTTCGAGCGGGTGCATCGCCCGGAACAGTTTTTTTAACCTGGCCAACTTGGCCACCGGCCCCCGTTCCTTCGCCAGCATTTCCAGTTCGCAGCCCACCCCTTCCAGGGTCCACTTCCGCGGCTTCGTCCTTCCCGTCAACAACTCTCCGAGGGTTCGGCCCGAATCCATGTGCCGCGCGTAAGCCTCCTTCCAGGCCTGCGGATCCAGCCCCAGCTCCTCCAGCACCGCCCGCCGGATCAACGCCATGCCCACCTGCAGGGCGGTCCCTTGTCCCGCCAGCATCCGGACCGCCCTCTCGAGGGAGGAAGAGGAGAGGGAGCGGAAACATCCGGCCAGCGCCTCCGTCTTGGCCTGCGTGCGGAAGGTGGCGGCGGCCTGCTCCAGCGTCTGCACGAATTTTCCGAACTCGGATTCCGGCACCGGCCCCGCTTCCCCGGGCGCGTGTTTTTCCCCGGGCCGGGTCGTGGCCAGCCCCAGGGAAAGTTGGGTGTCCCCAGCCACCGGCCAGGCGTTCCATCCTTCCTCCCGCAGCTCCGCCGCAAACTCCGCGGCGAAGCCGTGCAGGGTGCGGATTTCCCGGGGAGCAACCTGCTTCACCAGCTCCTTCAGCTCCCCATGGTCGGCGTGGTCGGAAAGGGGAAAGGCCACGTCGCATCCCAGCCGGTAATTTGCCCCGGGGGCCAAAGCCCAACCCGTCACCGCCGCCACGCGGCGGTTGGCGATCCCCCGCAGCTGGGTGGAATGGGCGGCCTGCGGGGGGAAAATCAACACGGCCTTGTCCGGTTGACGGCCCGATTTCTTCCAGATCTCCGTGGCGGGAAAGGTCACGCCCAACTCCCGGTAAATCTCCGTCATCCGATGAACCGAGGGATGCAGGAGGATCGGCAGGCCGGCCTTCGCCAGGCCGGCCAGCAACTCCTGGCTCTTGCCCAACGAATACCCCAACAGGACCGGCAGTTCCCCGTCCTCCACCGCTCCGCGGCAAAAAGAAAGAATCTCCCGCATCACCCGCGCGGACGGCGGAAACCGGTAGCGGGGCAGGCCATACGTCGTCTCCATCACCAGGACATCCGCCTTCACCGGACGACAGGCCTCGGAGGAGCCGCCCTCCCGCAGCTTGAAATCGCCGGTGTACAACAGGCTCGTCCGGCTTGGTCGGGTCCGTTCCACCCAAGCCATCGCCGATCCCAAAATGTGGCCCGCCGGCGTCAGCTTCAGCAACGCCCCTCCGCCCAGCGAAAACGGTTTTCCAAAAGGGATCTCCCGGATTTTTGTGCCCTTCGGGGTGCGGGCCCGCAGCAACCGGGCCGTCGGCGGACTCGCCAAAATTTCCCCGTGGGGAGCCAGATGGTCAAAATGAGCATGGGAGACCAGCGCCCGCTTTTGCGGCCGCTGGGGATCCATCCACAGATCGACTTGCGGCAGATAAATCCCCCGCTCCCTCGCCTCGATCACCCAATCGGTCGCCTTTGGTTTGGCCCCTTTTCTCATCCTTCCTGCCATCTTAATCCCAAAACCGACCCCGCCCCAACGCCGGGCTCCATTTTTTGACATGAAAACATCGCCCGCTTTTTGGCCCCGGCATCCGGGACTTCCGGTCGCCGGCAAAAGATTTAAGTTTTTTTTGCCAAAAAATCAGATTTTTATATAAATTTTATTAAATTGATTATCAATGATTTACATATTTTTTTATGCCCAATGCCCTTGACAAAATTTGCCCCCCATAAAAAAAGTCCGAACGTTCTGCAAGGGGACCGATCTAACCCTGTATGAAAACACAAATGGAAGTCACCAGAGAGAAGGCTCCGGCCGTCCGGGAGAAAGATCTCCCCGCCGCCCTTCAGTCCTACCTCAAGGGCATCGGTGAAACGCCCCTCCTCAACCGCAACGAGGAGGTCAAACTCGCCCGACGCGTCCGCCGCGGCGACGGCCGGGCCCGCGAGCTGATGATCAAATCGAATCTCCGCCTCGTGGTGAAAATCGCCGCCGACTACAACCACTGCGGCCTGCCGATTCTCGACCTCATCTCCGAGGGCAACCTCGGCCTGATGAAGGCCGTGGACCGCTTCAAGCCCAGCCGTGGGGTGAAGTTCAGCACCTACGCCTGCTGGTGGATCAAGCAGGCCATCCGCCGGGCCCTGGCCAACCAAGGCAAGACGGTCCGTCTCCCGGTCCACCTCGTCGACAAAATCCAGCGTCTCCGCCGCGTCAGCACCGCCCTCGGTAACGAACTCGGCCGCGAGCCCACCGATGTGGAGCTCGCCGACGAGCTCCAGGTGGAACCCGAACGGGTCACCAAACTGCGCGAGGTTTCCGCCGGCACCGTCTCGCTGGACGTCTCCATCGGGCAGGAAGGGGAGGACGGAACCTTGGTCGACCTTCTGGCCGATCCGGAGGCCGTGGATCCCACGGAGGAACACACCAAGGACGACCTGCGCGACGCGGTCGCCCGCTGCCTCCACTTCCTCAACCCGCGCGAACTGCAGATCCTTCAGCTCCGCTTCGGTCTGGGGGACAGCAAGGAGCGGACCCTGGAAGAGGTTGGCGAGCAGCTCCACGTGACCCGGGAGCGGATCCGCCAAATCCAAAACGCCGCCCTCACCAAACTCCGCAAGCGTCTGCTGAAGGAGGAGAACTTCCCGGAATATTTCCGGAACCTTGTGGGCCGAGGCGGACTCGTCCGCCTCGCCTAACGACTCCGGATTTCGGAGATCCCATCGCCCGGGCCCTTTCCCCATCGGGGGCTCCGGGCGATGGTATTTCCTGGGAGCTTTCGCTGCAGAGCTTCACGCCCCCTTGATCTTCATCCTAACCTTTGTCGCCAACCGTGCCCGCCGAGATCCCCGCCTCCGCTCTTTATTCCTCCCCCGCCTTGGGCCGCCTCTGGAAAAAGGTCCACCTCGCCTGCTCCCCCTTTCCCCGCCGTTCCGGGGTTCGCCGTCTTTACGCAAAGCCCGCCTCCATCCTCCGCAAAAAACCAAGCCGGGACTACGCCTTGGTGGCCCTCGGTTGCGCCGACGGGCTCAAGGAGTCTCTTCTCCTCCGAAAACTTCCCCCGCCCGCCCATTTGCTGGCCGCCGACACCAACCTTGCCCTCGTCCGCCGCGCCGCCCGGCGACTCCCCGGCCGTCAAAAGAGGGTCCTCCCAATCGACCTTTCGAAACCCCTGCCCGTCCTCCCCCTCCCACCTTCCACCGCGAAGCTGTTCACCCTTTTCGGGGTTCTCCCCAATCTGGATCCTCTTCCTCTTTTGCGCCGGATCCGCCGCTCCATGAAGGCCGGCGACCTCCTCCTCTTCAGCGCCAACCTTGCCCCGGGAAAATCGGGCTTTGCCGGAGCCCGGAAAGTCCTTTGCCAGTACGACAACGTCCCCACCCGGATTTGGCTGGGAGAGTCCGTGCGCCGATACCGGCCCCGCCTTCCCCAAGGCCGAATTCACTTCGGCGTTTTTCCTGATCCCCGCCAAAAAAGCCTCGCGCGGATCGAGGCCCGCTGGATCTCCCGAAAGAAGCCCGTCATCGTCTTTTCTTCCCGCCGCCCAACCGCATCCCAAGTGGAGGCCTGGATCCGCCTCGCCCGCTTGAAAAAGATCGCCCGATTTCTTGAGCCGCAGGGCGAGGAGGGCGTCTGGCTTGTCGGCCGAACCCCATCCTAATCCTTCCATCTCATCCTCACCCAATTTCATGCCTCGAAACAGAGGCCCGATCCCTGTATCCTGACGGGATGGGCTCCTCCCTTCGGGCCAAGATCATGTCGGGCGTCCTCGCGCTTCTGGTGCTCTTCGCATCCGCTCTCGCCGTCACCCTCTACCTGATCCGGGACTCCTCGATGGAGTTGATGGCGATCGACCAGTACCACCTTCGCCTCAACAAAATGGTGAGCGACCTGGATGTCTACACCTTCGAGCTTGAAATCATCGCCTACGAACTGAGCGCCAGTTCCCCTCCGGGCCGGGAACACGGCCAAAAACGCCAGGAAAGGGCCCATGAAGTTAAGCGAATCATCGACCAGATTTTTTCCGAGGCGATTCCGCTCGCGGAAAAAGGAAGCGAGGACAATCGAAACGACATCGAGGATCGGCTGGGAATCGCCAAACTCATTGGCAGCCTGCGAACCTTGGAGGTCGGCACCCGGGGCTTTGTCGACGCCGCCATCCGCAGCATTGACCTGGCCATCGACGGAAAAGCCGCCGAAGCCCGCCGGGCTTTGGAAGAGGTGCAGAAATACGAGGATCTGGATCCTGTCTATACCCGGATCCGCAACAAGACGGCCGACCTGACGGCCAACTCGTTGGTCGAAACCAACCAGAACATCCAAAATATCATCCGGGCCAACCTGACTCTCTTCGCCTCTGCCGGCGTGCTCGGCCTGCTCGTGTTTCTGGTGATCACCGGCCGGCTCCAGACCGCCTTCCGCCGTCTCACCGCCGCTTTCCGCCAGACCGCCGAGGGGGAAATTGCCGATCCCCTTCCCGTCACCTCCAAGGATGAAATCGGCGATCTCACCCATTCCTTCAACCAGATGGTCGAGCAGTTGAAGTCCAAGGAGCGCCTCCGCGAGGCGTTTGGCCAATTTCTCGATCCCCGCATCGTTGCCAACGTGGTGGATGCCACCACCGGTCAGCTCAAGGAGGTGGCCGAGCGGCGCAAGGTCACCATTTTCTTTTGCGACATCGCCAACTTCAGCGGGATCGGGGAACAGCTCACCGCCGCCAACCTCGTGCGCCTTCTCAACCGCTATTTCACCGCCTCCACCGAGGCCATCCGCGCCCACCGCGGGATCGTCGACAAGTTCATCGGCGATGCCGTCATGGCCTTCTGGGCCAGCCCGTTTTCCCCCGGGGAAACCCATGCGCGGGACGGATGCCTCGCCTGCCTCGATCTGGTCAAATCCTTCCACCAGCTCGGCCGGGAGATTTCCGAAATCACCGGGCTGCGGCGGAACGTGCCCAAGTTCCACACCCGCATGGCCCTGGCCACCGGAGACACCGTGATCGGCACCGTGGGCTCGGACACCACCAAGTCCTTCACCGTCATCGGCGACACGGTGAACATCGCCTCCCGGCTGGAGGGAGTGAGCAAGATTTACGGAACCACCATCCTGATCAACGAGGAGTGCTACCGGCTGGCCGAACCCGAGGTGGAAGCCCGGGAAATCGACCTCATCACCGTGTTCGGCAAAGTCGAACCCGTCCGGATTTACGAACTGCAAGGGCGCCAGGGTTCCCTCGATCCCGCCCTCGCCAAACTCAACAACGTCTACGCCGATGCCCTGCAACTGTACCGGGAACAGAGGTGGAAGGAGGCCGAGGCAGCCTTCCGGGAATGTCTCCGGATCAAGGAACAGGACGGCCCTTCCTTGGAGTTTCTCACCCGCATCGCCAATTTTGCCCGGACCCCACCGCCCAAGGACTGGTCCGGCATCTGGAACACCGCCTCGAAATGATCTCGGTTCGGGTAGGGCCCAACGTCCCGGCGGGCCGCCATCTTTAAAATAAGGTGGGGCGCCCTCGATGAGGGCCTCTGCATTCGAAAGATAAATCCTTAATTTTTCAGCAAGGCGGGGTCATCGACCCCGCCCTGCCTATTTTGATGGAAAAACGGATTCCGTGGCTCAGTTTGTTCTTATGCGGGCGTTCGTGCTTTTGTTTTTTGGGGTAATTTTCGCCTGCCCCGCCCAACCTCTCCCCTGGTCGGAGGGGGAAAAACTCACCTACCTGATTGAATGGGGCATCGTCCACGCCGCCGAGGGCACCTTCACGGCCACCGCCGAACCCGGCCAAGAGAACGTCCAGAAATTCGACCTCTACCTCCGTTCACGGGGTCCCATCGAGGCTTTTTACCCGATTCGCAGCCGCTTTCTTTCCCTGACGCAGGTGAAACCGTGGCGATCCCTGGAGTATCGGCAGGACCGTAGCGAGGGTGGCAACGTCCGCATCCGCAAGACCATCCCCCAGTACTCCGTGAAACTGGGCCGTTTTTGGCCCGCCCCCGACAAACCGGAGGAGAATTTTGACCTGCCGGAAGGACCCTGCGAGGACTTTGGCTCCATGCTCTACCACCTGCGCAGTCATCCGTGGAAGGAGGGCGAATC
>Ga0214917_10005253_pt1 | contig 13935 bp, 17 predicted proteins | sample LL_1208_BB_MetaG_FD_177983 | JGI IMG/M metagenome (GOLD analysis project Ga0214917, IMG submission 177983) | Freshwater microbial communities from Lake Lanier, Atlanta, Georgia, United States - LL_1208_BB | ecosystem: Environmental > Aquatic > Freshwater > Lake | place: USA: Georgia | collected... | reverse complement strand
GCCTCCCCGGTTCCACCCCGCCGGAAGGACTTGGATCCCCTCTTCATCGTTCGAGCTTATCCCGGGTGGTGGAATTTCGACCACCCGGTTCTCCGTCCCTCCCGCGGAAAACGCGTCGCACCAAGCGGCCCATCTCTTCGGGGTTTGGCTTCTCGCCGGGAAGCAGGCAGGCGGCCAACTCAAAAGAAAAGCTGCTGATTCTTCGCCGGACAAATTCCAGGGTCCGATCCTTGTGGAAATACATCTCGCGCAAACGGTCGTACTCTTTCGGCTCAAGGGGTTGACCATCCATCCAGTTGGCCCAAAGCATGACCGCCTTCTGCTCCGGCCTTTCAAAGGGAATCACCGCCCAGACCGACCTCTGTCCGTCAATCTCCACGGAAAATTCGGTGATGGGTCCGCTGATCGCCCAGCCCGCGCCCGGCATACAATGTTCCGGACGGTGGCCGAAGGGATTGGCTTTACCCCGCCCCGGCGACCACCAAAAGTGGTAACCGGAAATTCCCCCTAGGTGAAAGTAATCCCCTCTTTCTGGCCGGAGCTCATCCACCACCGCCTTGGGAATCTCCTCCCTCACCACCTCATCCCGGAGTCGCAGCACGGCGGAGGCGTTCTCATCCGCCCCTTTGGAGTACCAAAACCGCACAAAGCCGGCGACGCCAACCAACCACATCAGGGCCAAAATTCCTACCCACCGCCCTTGGGATAAAATCGGGCTCTCCCGGTCAGGAGAGGGCTGCGGGGGACGGGGCGTTCCCGCACGCGCTGCCATCCACCAGACCGACAGGACCACGGTCACCATAATCGCCATGCCCAACAAATTGTGCCAATGGTCCACCTCTTGCGGGCCCAGACGGTTGCCAATCATCCCCAAAGTCACCGCTCGGATCAGATTTCCCCCCACCGCAACCGCACCGGCACCCAGAAGCAAAACAAACCTCCTCCGGACGCTGCTGCGAAAAACCTCGCCCCCGGCCAAAGCCACCATCAGGGCGGATTGCAGACTTTGCAACCCGCTGCAGGCCTCCTCCACTCCCAGCACACAGCCGGCAACGCGGATGGTTTTACCATTCACCTCCGCCGCCACTCCCAGCCAGTTCAGGATTTCCCCCGTCGCCACCGCCACCCACCCCTGCAACCGAACCGTCGTCTGGATCTCCCAAACGCCCACCCAAGGAATCGCCACCAGGGGAAAAAGGGACGCAAAAACCATCCCGCGCAAACCGACACGGCCTCCTTGGAGAAAAGCGGCCGCCAAGGTCACCCCGGCGGCCAGGATTCCCATCATCCACAAAACCGGCCTCCAATAAAACGGGGTCTGCCGGATCAATTCGATCGGACCCGCCAAAAAAACCGCCGCGCCGATCCCGGCCCATGCCAAGGCGGCCGCCCGCCCGGAAACCCTCACCGGCACGAGTTCTTGCCATCTCCGCCAGAAGAAATATCCCCCCAGAAGCGGAACCAAGGCTCCGTAGGAGTAGGCATCCGTGTGCAGCCACTCCCCCGCACAGGCCCAAAACGTCCAACCCCAGAAAAGGGCCGCCAAAGCCCATGCCAAAGCCTGACCCGAGATGCCAAGCCACGGACGCATTCCCAGAGCCTACCCTTTTCGTCACTTTTCCCAAAGATCGAAAACCCCTCCCTCAAATTTCTTCTATTGATCAGGCGAACTCTTAAGATCATGCGTCTTGAAAAGAAAACGCCCCATCGTTGGCATCATTATGGGTAGCCGCTCCGATTGGCCCACGCTTCGCCCTGCCCAAGCCATGCTCCGCCGGGCGGGGATCCAAACCGAGACGAGAGTGGTCAGCGCCCACCGCACCCCCCTGCGTCTGGTGGCCTATGCCCGCTCGGCCGCAAAACGTGGCCTGCGCCTGATTATCGCCGGGGCGGGAGGAGCCGCCCACCTGCCCGGCATGACCGCCGCCCTAACCCCCCTGCCCGTCCTCGGAGTCCCAATCGCTGGCCGCTCCCTGCGCGGCCTCGATTCTCTTCTCTCCATCGCCCAGATGCCCGCCGGCATTCCCGTCGCCACCTTCCCCATCGGTCCCAAGGGGGCCATCGCCGCGGCCCGGTTCACCATCGAACTCCTCCGTCACATCCCGTGATCTCTCCCGGACAAACCATCGGCATCGTCGGGGGGGGTCAACTGGGGCGGATGCTGGCCCTGACCGCCCGGCGGATGGGCTACCGCATCGCCGTCCTCGATCCTGAGCTGGCCTGCCCGGCCGGCCCGGTCGCCGACCTCTTGCTGACCGCCCCTTTCGACGATTCCAAGGCCCTTCGCCGGCTGGCCGAGGCCAGCGATATCGTCACTTATGAATTTGAAAACATCCCCACGGAATCTCTGCGCTCGATCGCCGGCCTCCGGACCGTCCTTCCCGATCCCTCGGTGCTGGAGATCTGCCAGCACCGGGAACGGGAAAAAACGTTTCTCCAATCCTCCGGCTTTCCCTGCCCGAAGTTCGAGGTGATCACTTCTGCCGCCGACCTTGCCTCCGCCCTGAGGATGTTCCCCGGAAAAAGCCGTCTAAAATCCTCCGCTTTCGGCTACGACGGCAAGGGACAGCTGGCGCTGGAATCGGGCGCCGACGCCGGCCGGGCCTGGAGCCAGGCCGGTATTCCTCGGGCCATCCTGGAAGAACACATCCCCTTTGTCCGGGAAATCTCGGTCTTGGTGGCCCGGAACGCTGCGGGCCGCTCGCTTGCCTTCCCTCCTTTCGAAAACCGCCACCATGCCGGCGTTTTGGAGCGCACCGTCTTTCCCGCCCGCCTTCCCGATCCGGTGGCGAACGAGGCCCTTGCCCTGGCCCGCCAGATCACCGAAAAACTGGGCGTGGTCGGCCTTCTCGCCGTGGAAATGTTCGAGCTGGCGGACGGCCGTATCCTCGTCAACGAGCTTGCCCCCAGGGTTCACAATTCAGGCCACCTCACCGTCGAAGCCTGTCACACCAGCCAATTCGAGCAACAGATCCGCGCCGTCTGTGGCTTGCCGTTCGGTCTGGTCACTCCCCTCTGTCCTGCTGCCATGTTCAATCTGCTGGGGGACCTTTGGGCCAAGGGGGAACCCGACTGGTCATCGGTGCTTGCCTTGCCGGGAGGTGTTCTCCACCTCTACGGAAAGACCCAGGCTCGTCCGGGAAGAAAGATGGGCCACCTCACCGTCCGTGCCTCCACACCCGAAGAAGCCATCCGCCTCGGCCATGAGGCCCTCAACCCCCTCCGCCTGCGTGCCTCCCTTCCTCCTTTGGCTCCCTAAAACTCTCCTCGAATCTTCCACGGGTTGAATTACTATTTTCCCGATTGCCGGCTGGTGCAATGGTAGCACACCAGACTTTGGATCTGGCTGTTCCTGGTTCGAGTCCAGGGCCGGCAGCTCTTTGGTTCGAGGTTTAAGTTTAGGTTTAGGTTTAGGAAATCCTTCAGGGCTGAAAACGCAAACCTTCGGCCTACCTAAACTTCAACTGAAACCTAAACTAGCGAAGCTTCCTCGGATCTTTCTCCCAAGCAATGTTACCCAGAGCTAGATCCCTCACCACCGCCGGAAGTAGTCGATGTTCCGCCACCTGAATCCTCGCATGCAGGGACTCGGCCGTATCCCCTGACTCCACCGGCACCTTTCCCTGCCGGATGGTGGCTCCCCCATCGACCACCTCGTTCACCCAATGCACCGTGCAGCCGGTCTCCTTGACCCCGGCCCGCCAAGCCTGCTCCCAGGCCTTTAGACCCGGGAAAGCGGGCAAAAGCGAAGGATGGATATTGATCATTCGGCCGCCGAACCTCCGCAAAAGGGGTGCTTTCACCACCCGCATGTATCCCGCCAAAACCACCAGCTCGACGCCCGCCCGACTCAGTTCATCCGCCAGCTCCTCCTCGATCTCCGGCTCCAGCTTGGTTTGCAATCCCCCAGACCGACAAACAAAAACCGGCAAACCCATTTCGCGGGCACTTTGCAAAATTCCCGCCCGGGGTTGGTCGCTGCCAACGCACACCACCTCGGCCGGGACCGTGCCTGCCCGGATCTCGCGGACCAGCGCCAGAAAGTTGCTCCCTTTCCCCGAACCCAGAATCCCCAACCGGAGGGGTCTCACTTCTTGATTTTTTGCAACACCGCCGAGGTCGATCGACCGGGGGTCAATCGCAGGACCTTGACCGTGCCTCCCCCCGCCTGCACCGCCGCCAACTCCTCGCGGTCCAGTTGCTCCGGCTGATAATCCCCTCCCTTGACGTAAACCTCGGGCCGGACTTCCCCGAGAAAACGGGTGGCCCGCTTTTCCGGAAAAATCACCACGGCATCCACGCACCCCAGCGCGGCGATCACCTCCGCCCTCTCCGCTTCCCCGTTGACCGGGCGTCCATCCCCCTTCAGTTCCCGCACACTGGCATCCCCGTTGACCCCGACCACCAGGACCTCACCCAGACCCCTGGCCTCCTGCAAAAACCGCACATGCCCCACATGGAGCAGGTCGAAGCAACCGTTGGTCGCCACGACTTTGCGTCCGGCCTTTTTTTGTTCCTCGCGCCAACGGGCCAGTTTCTCCCAAGAAAGAAGGATTCCCATGACTGCGAATCTTGACCCGCCTCCCCGCACTCGCAACATCAAATCGGAAACCCTATCCTAATCTCATGGAATTCGACTGGTCCCTCTACTCCACCCCGGAAATTCCCTCCTCCGAGGTGCACGAAAGCTTCGAGGATCCTTTCTGCCTCCGCATCCTGCCGGGGGGAGGCCCCATGGCCGAACACGCCCGCTTTCTCTGCCTGGGCAAAAGCCTGCGGGGGAAGTCCCTCTTTTCACTTTATAGCTCCGATGGACGTCGGATGCGCCCCATCGCCACCCGGCTGATGACCGAATCCGAGTCTTATTTTTACGAACGAAAGGCGAAGGAATCCCTTTGAAACCGTTGGAAAACATCCGCCAGTGGGAGGAAATTCCATTCTTCCCCAACCCCAAGGAGGAAGCTGCTTACTGGCTTGCCCATCAACTCGATCCCGCCCTCATGAAAAGTTCGCTCTCTCGGACGGAAGGACAGGATTCCACCTCCATTACTTTGCGGATGGATCCGCGGATGCTCAGTCGCCTCAAACGACTGGCAGCCCAGCGCTATCTCAATTACCAGTCGATGATGAAGCAGTGGCTCGCCGAGAGACTCGAAAAAGAAATTCCCGGAAACTGAATGACGGCTGGCCTCGAAGGCCCGGACTGAAAACTTTGGTAGGGCGGGCTCGATGAGCCCGCCTAGCCCAACTCTCTAGGATTCTTAGTTGGAAATGAAAACCGGAAAGCCTACGGCTTTCTGCCGAGCAGTCCGCCCAAAGATCCCGGCTTTTTGCCTTCGTCCGATGGCGGGGAGGACGGGGAGGCATGGGCGGATCCGTTCTGGTGCCGGCGCGCGGCTGCTTTCTCCGGATCAACTTCCATTTCGATATGGCCTTTCACGCTCGCCCCGTCATTGATCACCACACGGGGTGCACGAATGTCTCCCACCACATAACCCCCGTTGACGATTTCCACTTTCTCTTTGACCGAAATGTTCCCAATCACCCCGCCGGCGATGTTCAGGTTGCCCGCATCCAAATCGGCCTTCACCAACCCGCTGTCCCGAATCATCACCGAGGTGTCGATCTGGACCTTGCCTTCCACGGTTCCCTCGATCACCAAGGGCTCAGACCCTTGAATTTCCCCTTTGATGGTAACGCTTTTGCCAATGACAGTCTGTGATGTTTCGTGGATCATTTTTACGTATTTATCTGTGAATAAGCTTCTTTCTATATTCGTCGTTCGCTCTGTAAGCGTCAAGAAACCATGCCCAGTCTTCGCCCTAAGACGATTTTTTTTTCATCGTTACCCGCCAAGCATGCGCCCCGTCCGGTCGAACCCGATCCTCATACCGGCAACGTACTGACTCCACGACTTCCCAACCCGAACCAAACGCACCCGTGATCTGCTCCAGACTCAATCGCCTGGGTCCGGGAGATCGGGTTTCCAGTTCGCTGAAACAAAGAAGATGAAGCTTGCCCCCGGGGACCAAAACTCCGGACAGTCCCCCGACATACACCGCCTGTTCCTCATCGGAAAAGGTGTGAAAGAGGGCGCAATCCAGGATGGTCTCCGCCTCCAATCCGGAATCCTCCAATCGTAGCGCATCCCCCAGAACAAACTCCGGCGGTTGAATCAATTTTTCCTTCGACACCTTGTCTCTGGCCCGCCGCAGGGCCTCCTCCACCGCATCCACTCCCACCACCCGGTATCCGTGCCGGGCCAGTTCGATCGTGTTGTCTCCCGTCCCACAACCGATATCAAGCACCGGCGATTCAAATGCCCCCTGCCCAATCAAACGGGAGACCTCCGCCTGGGGACGATCAATCTGCCAAGGCGGAATTCCCTCGGCATACATGGAGGCAAACTCGCCTGCAGGAACCCCCCCGGAAAAATCACGCTCGGCCATCCTTTCAACCTAGCAGGAAGAACCAACCGGGAAATCCACATTCCCCGACTACCCACCGGAACCGACCGTAAATCTAGGCGGCCAAGAGGCCGGAGAACTCCTCCGCGTTCATTTCGAAAAGCAGCTCGTACACCTCGGCCACCCCCTCCGAAAAATGAGCCGCCGCGGATTTCGCCATCTGCCGCACCGCCGCAAATCCCTCCACCTCCCCCGAGGCATCCCGCAGGGGGATGAAATCAATCCGGCAGGCGGAACAACGCTTTTTCGATTTTCTCAGGGGCAAACGGAACTCCGCACTGCAACCGTTACCCAGAGATAGATGACGCAACACTCCCCCCATTTCCCTCCGGGCATGATGTACCCCGCGCCACAGTTCCTCCACCGGACATCCCACCAACGATCGCTGCACCCCTGCCGTCCAACGGATCCTTAGCTCCCGATCGACCAAAGCCACCGTGTGTCCCGATTTTTTTAAGGCCTCGATGATCAAACTTTGGATGTTTTTCATCTTTCGAAAGATAGAATTCGCTTATTGTATTTTGATTGCAATATCCAAATTTAAGTTATTAACAGCCATATATGCATGATTTTCAATATTTTATAACATGCGTCTATCCCGTCATGGGCAACCTGTGCTACCCCGCTCTGGTAATCCAATCTTTCCCCTGGGGACGGTTTCTTCCATGATGCATCCATGAATAAACTCCCGCTTTTTCCACGCCTTCCCTCCCTAATCGGGGTTGTCCATCTTCCGGCCCTTCCCGGTTCCCCGCGCTACTCCGGAAAAATCGGGGACGCGCGATCTCTTCTGCGTCGGGATCTTCAGGCCCTGAAATCCGGGGGAGCTCACGGCGTGATTTTGGAAAACTTCGGCGATACCCCCTTTCTCGCCGGGGCCGCCGCACCTTCCACCATCGCATCTTTAACCGCCCTCGCCGCGGAAGCGCGGCAACTCTTCCCCGGCCCCTTGGGCATCAATCTTCTCCGCAATGATGGGATCGGCGCCATGGCCATCGCCCATGCGGTCGGGGCCGATTTCATCCGTGTGAATGTCCTCGTGGGGGCTCGCGTTGCCGATCAGGGCCTGATTACGGGTATCGCGGAAAAACTTCTGCGCTTTCGGCGGGAGATCGGAGGCGAAAAAATCCGGATCTTCGCCGATGTGGACGTCAAACACTCGGCTCCCTTGGCGGACGGTTACACCATTGAGGACGAGGCACGGGATGCCTGGGAACGCGGGGGTGCGGATGCACTCATCCTCAGCGGTTGCGGCACGGGTCATGGAACGGATCCCGCACACCTCCGACGAGCCCACTCGGCCGCACCCCGTGCCCCTCTTTTGATCGGTAGCGGGACCACCCTCGAAACTCTGGGCAGCTTTTTGCCCGAGGCCTCCGGCTTCATCGTCGGAACCGCCTTGAAAAAGGACGGGAAACTCAACGCCGGCCTCGTTCGCTCTTTCGTTCGATCCCTTTCCCGCGCGAACGGCTGACCGGCATGTTCTCTCCCGTCCATGTTCCGGTCGGGATGTTTTTGGCTCACACTCTCCCCGGCGGTCCCATGACGGCTTTTGTGGCGGGAGTGGCCAGCCATCTGCTTCTCGACGCCGTCCCCCACGGGGACGCCGGCATCGGTCACTGGGTCGCCTCCGCACCCACTCGAAAAATCCGACTCCAGAGAATCCTGCCCATGTCCTTGGCCGACCAGATTTTGACCCTCTGCCTTTTTCTCCTGTTGCTTCGCTCTCCTTTTTTTTGCCATGACTCCCTTGCCCAACTTCTTGCCGGGGCCGCCGGATCGGTCTTTCCGGACTATGTCACGGGAATACGCGATCTGCTTCCCCGTCCTCCCGCATGGCTTGAAAAACTCCACCGCCTTCACGACCGCTGCCACTTTCGGGGTCGGGATCCCTTGAACACCGTCACCGGCCTGATCCTGCAAATGGCTTTGGTCTTGGCTTTTGTCCTCCTCAGCTTCCGGTTCTAAGGATTTCTCCCCCTACGAACCGCTTCAGGAGGGGCTCGCCTCTTCGGACATTTTACGCTATTTTATTATGATGCCATTTTCCCCCTCCTCTTACATCAACCGGGAACTCAGCTGGTTGGAATTCAACCAACGGGTTCTGGAGGAGGCGCAGGATTCGACCCAGCCCCTTCTCGAAAGGCTCAAATTCCTCACGATTGTCAGCTCCAACCTCGACGAGTTCTTTGAAATCCGCGTCGCCGCCCTGAAACAACTGTTGGAAAACCGCAGCGATGCCCACGGCCCGGACGGCCTCCGTCCCCGCGAGTCGCTCCTCGCCATCCATGAACGCGTCCAAAAGATGGTTTCCGACCAATACACCCTTCTGCACCAAACCCTGCTCCCCGCCCTTGCCAAATCCGGCATCCACCTTCGCTCCATCCGGGATCTGACCGAAACCCAAATGACCTGGGCCCTGGAAACCTTCCGGCGGGACATTCTCCCCATCCTCACCCCCCTCGCCGTGGATCCCAGTCATCCCTTTCCCCAACTCCTGAATAAATCCGTCAACCTGGCGATCCTCTATTCGAAGCCCGGTTCGACGGAGCCCACCCGCCACGCCTTCGTTCAGGTTCCCCGCGGCATCCCACGCCTGATTCATCTTCCCGCAACCCAAACGGAACAGCAGGAGTTCCTGCTCCTCTCGGAACTCGTCCGCCACTTCGTCGGGGAGGTCTTCCCCGGCATGAAAATCCAAGGGGCCTGGCCGATCCGCATCACCCGCAACAGCGAACTCTACATCGACGAGGAAGAGGCACAGAATCTTCTCCTCACCATCGAGGAGGAACTTCAAAAACGAAACCGCGGAGCCGCCGTCCGCCTGGAGATTCCGGTCGATTGCCCTCTGGAAATGGAAAACTTCCTCCTCAGCCATCTGCAACTTCTTCCGGATGACACCTACCGCGTCACCGGCCCGGTCAATCTCACCCAGATTTTCGCCCTCACCGAGGCGGGTCGCAATCAGACCGGATTGCGCGATCCCTCCCTCACCCCGGCCCTGCCTTCCTCCCTTCCGGGTGGAGCGGCCGATTTTGAGGCCATTCGCCAGCGGGACATTCTCCTCCATCACCCCTACGAAAGTTTCACCCCCATCGTTTCCCTCCTCGAGCACGCCGCCACCGATCCCTCCGTGCTCGCCATCAAAATGACGCTCTACCGCACCAGCGGCGACTCCCCGGTCCTCAACGCCCTCATCGCCGCCGCGCATAACGAAAAACAGGTCACCGTTTTGGTCGAACTCAAGGCCCGCTTTGATGAGGCCAATAACATTGCTTGGGCCAAAAAGATGGAGGAAGCCGGCATCCACGTGGTCTACGGCCTCGTCGGCCTCAAAACCCATTGCAAAATGCTCCTCCTGGTTCGCCGCGAGGAAGGCCACCTCCGCTCCTATCTGCACCTCGGAACCGGCAACTACCACCCCCGCACCGCCCGCCTCTACACCGACTTTAGTCTTCTCACTTCCCGCCCAGCCTTGACCGCGGAGGCCGCCTCCCTCTTCAACGTCCTAACCGGCATGTCGGAAACCGCGCACTTTGACGAACTCCTCGTCGCGCCTTTCAATCTCGCCCCCCGCCTTCTGGAACTCATCAACCGCGAACGCGCCAACCGGCGCGCCGGTCGCCCTGCCGGCATTTTCATCAAGGCCAACGGCCTCGTGGATCAGGAAATCATCGATTCCCTTTATTCCGCCTCGCGGGAGGGCGTCCCCATCGATCTTTTGATCCGAGGCATCTGCTGTCTGCGCCCCGGGCTCGCGGGGATCAGCGAAAGCATCCGCGTCCGCAGTATTGTCGACCGCTTCCTCGAACACAGCCGGATCTATCTCTTCACCAACGGCGGCGATCCACTGATTTTTCTCGGCAGTGCCGACCTCATGCCCCGCAACCTGCACCGGCGCGTCGAGGTCGTCTTCCCCATCCTCGACCCCGAGCTTCGCCGCCAGTTCATCGAAGCCATCGTCCCTGCCTACCTGGCCGACAACGTCAAAACCCGCCTCTTGGGCCCGGACGGCCTCTACACACGTGGAATGGGACCGGAAGGAACACCAACCCGACGCGTGCAGGAGGAATTTCTCCTCCGCTATACCCCCGAGTCCGCGGAGATCCCCCGCATCCAATCTCCCCTTCGCCCGGATCTCCCGGCCACCTCCGCCACGGCTTAATCCGCCACGGCCTACCCTTTCTTGGTCCCCGCGGTCTTGGGGGCGATCGCCTTCAAGTCCACATGCTTGGCCACCACTTGTTGGATCACCTTGATTTTCTCCTCGTCTCCCGGGTCTGTCTTTACCGTCATCCTTTCGATTTTGGCCGTCACCGCATAGCTGTCCCCGGTGGCCGCAATCACCGGCAAGCCGCGTTCCCCCATCAGACGCAAAAGCCCAGCCTGCGGCCGCAAACCGTCGGTCAGCACAATCCCGGTTAATTTTAATTCCGTTCCCCCCTGATTCTGAATCTCCATCGCCGCCAGCAAAAGATCCTCCCGGTCTCCCGGGGTGATCAGCAGAGCCCCCGTCATCAACTGCTCCTTGAGCCGCGCCGCCGTCATCGCCCCCACCGCCACCGAACGCACCCTCCGGCGCTTCAGGTTTTCCCCGCACAAAAACTCCCCCTCCAACTCCTCGCAAACCTGCGTCAAGGTCGGCCGGCGCAACTCACCCAGATAGGGAATCATCCCCAAAACCGGCAATCCCATCCGATGGAAGGCTTTTTCCGCCCAAGGCTTCAGGGCCTCCATCTTGGAGGGCAAAACCTTGTTCATGATCACCCCGATCACCTCCACCCCGTGCTTTTGAAACAGGGCCAGATTCAAACTCACCTCATCCACCGGACGCCCCACGCCCCCGGTGGTCACAATGACCACCTTGCTGCCCAGCAGCTTCGCCACCTGGGCATTCGACAGATCCAGCACGCTGCCTACCCCGGCATGGCCCGTACCCTCGATCAGCACAAAATCGTGCTCCCAAGCCACCCGGTTGAAGGCCGAGACGATCGTCTCTTTCATCGCCGGCAAATCCCCCTTCTGCAGGTAATCCCGGGTGAACATCCGGTCCACCGCGATCGGAGACATCGCCTCGATGGGCAAATCCACCCCGTAGGTGTTGCTCACCAGGACCGAATCCTCGTCGACCTTTTTACCGGCCACCTCGACAAACCGTTGTCCCACCGGCTTGGTGTAACCGATCTTGGGAAAGCGGGAACGCAACGCGGCATAGAGACCCACGCAGCAGGTGGTTTTGCCGTCATCCTGGCGTGTCGCCGCCACGTAAATCCGCGGCGTGACCAGATTGAGTTCCATCCGGGCTATCTCCCGCGGGCCACCGCCGGCGAAACCGGTTCAGGATAAAGATTCCGGTACTCCACCGCCAACAGGCCGATGATGGCCGCCACGCCCAGCACCTCCTCCTCGTCGGCTCCGCGACTGATCTCCGCCGCCGGCAGTCGCAATCCCAGCAGGACATTCCCGTAGGTTTTGACCGAGCCAAACCGCTGGATGCTTTTGATCGCAATATTTCCGGAATTCAAATCCGGGAAAACCAGACAGTCGGCCCGGCCCGCCACCGTCGAACCTGGGGCCTTCAATTTTGCCTTCATCGGATCCAAGGCCGCGTCGATCTGCATCTCCCCGTCAAAATCCGCCCTCAACCCGATCCTCTCGGCCAGGGCTTGGGCCTTCTTCACGGCTTGAATCACTTTTCCCGTTTCCTCATTCAACGCCGCACTGCCTTTGGTGGAGTAGGAAAGGAGTCCAACGCGGGCCCGCCGCCCCGTGAGTTGCATCTTCAGTCTCGCCAACCCCACCGCCGTGGAGGCCAGTTCATCCACCTCGGGACTGGGCACCACCGCCGCATCCCCGGCCACCAACAGCCCCCCATCGCCCAAGGTTTTATCCGGGCACTCCAGGACCGTGGCGCTGGAGATTCGTGTGATGTGGGGCAGACGGGGAATCATCCGGATCAGGGGCCGGAGCACGCTGCCGGAATAAGCCCCCACCCCCGCGACCAACCCATCCACCTGCCCGAAGCGTAACATCAGGGTCCCATAGACGATCGGGTCGGAGATGTAGTCGTCGATCGCGCTGAGCTTCAGTTTGGCCCCGCCGGGCTCGCTCCTCAGGTGATCCTTGAACATCTGCCGGTCCTGACCCTCCACCGGATCCAACACCATTACCCGGTCGAGATCCACTTTCTGGGTCTTGGCTTGGCGCCGGATCAGATCCGGCTGCCCCAGCAACACCACCGGCCCAAGCCGCAAATGGGCGTACCGGGCGGCCGCCCGCACCACTTGGGGATTGGTCCCCTCGGGAAACACGATTCGCTTGGGATGCCGGACCAGCTTTTCCGCTACGGAGAGAAAAAGAGAACTCGTGGCCATGGCTTATAGTTTCGCCCCTTCTCCCACCCGTGCAAGGCCAACCACCGACCCCCGCTTTGCTTGCCTCGAAAACCTAGCGTTAACTTCTCTCCCTCACGCAAAGGGGTTCACCGCCAGAACTCCATCATAGTTCTGCCCGTGACTGAAATCTTCGGAAATTAATTCACTGGCGCCACAACTTCTGGCCGCCGCTAAAATCATCGCATCCCAAAAAGACAACTGCCATCGGACCTGTTCATTCAGGGCCATCTTGAGGATCATCAGGGTGTTGTCGACCACCGGCCAGAGGGACAGGTCATAGATCAGTTGATGAACCTCTCCCCGTGAGACTTTTCTTTTCTCCAGATTAACGTGCAACTCTTGCAGCACCTGAACGCTGATCGCCGACTCCCCCAACGACTCCCATCCCTGCTCCACAATTCCTCTGGCCTGAACCCTCTTTTTCGGACTTTCCAGATCGTAGGCGTACAAGAGGACGTTGGTGTCGACAAAACGCCTGGGACTACCTGCGGGCATGAATCTCCTCCCGGGAGAGAAACTTACCCCCCAAATGAATCCCCTTCTCCAATCGCGCCATGGCTCCCGCCGTGCTGACCTTCTCCTCTTTTCCACCCAACACCTGATCCAACCCTTTCAAAACCAACTCCCGAAGCGTGGTTCTCCTTTGTGCCGCCGCCACTTTCGCCCGATGCAAAATATCCTCCGGCACATCAATGGTCGTCTTCATACTTAATATGTAGCAGTATTTACTGCTAAAAGACATATATATGTTTTTATATAATGTTTTTCATAAGTACTTTTTAATCATTATATTATGACTTAGAAAACTCGTTTTCATCCAAAACCCAAACTTAATTCTAGCCCGCCCCTCCCTGCAACCCACAGCCTCTCCTAAACCTAAACCTCAACCTAATCCCAATCCGCACTCCCTATATCCTATATCCAATATCCTATATTCTAGCCGCTACCTTTTTCTCGCAGCGGCGTCTTCGGTATTCCGTCAACCCAATCAAGGCACACAAGATTACGATGGCCACATACACCTTCGGTTCCGGAATCGCCGTCACATAAGTCAGGGCATTGGCACCGCTACC
>Ga0214917_10005251_pt1 | contig 13940 bp, 17 predicted proteins | sample LL_1208_BB_MetaG_FD_177983 | JGI IMG/M metagenome (GOLD analysis project Ga0214917, IMG submission 177983) | Freshwater microbial communities from Lake Lanier, Atlanta, Georgia, United States - LL_1208_BB | ecosystem: Environmental > Aquatic > Freshwater > Lake | place: USA: Georgia | collected... | reverse complement strand
GCAAGAGGCCGACGCGTCGCGATGACGGCAGCTACGTGCGGTTCGACACGAACGCCTGCGTGATCATCGACAACGACAAGAACCCGAAGGGCACCCGCATCTTCGGTGCGGTGGCCCGAGAACTCCGTGATCGGAATTTCATGAAGATCGTCAGCCTGGCGAGCGAGGTGGTGTGATGCTGATACGAACGGGCGATCTCGTCGAGGTGACGGCGGGCAACGCGAAGGGAACGCGGGCCAAGGTGCTGTCGGTGCGGCCGTCCAAGGCGTCCGCGGACGGTTCCACCGCCGGCAAGGTGGTCGTCGAGGGCGTCGGCCGCGTCTATCGCCACATCAAGCGGAGCCAGAAGAATCCGCAGGGCGGGCGGCTGAGCAAGGAGCTGCCGATCGACATCTCCAACGTCCTGCTCGTGTGCGGCGGCTGCGGCAAGGCGGCGCGGTTCGGCGTGCGGGAGGCCGCCGACGGCGGCCGCGTCCGTGTCTGCCGCAAGTGCGGGGCGGAGCAGGGGGTGATCCGCAGGCCGAAGGGGGCCCGTAAGCCGGCACACAAGCCTGCCTGACGGACGGACTGTCGGCCCTCGGGCTCGGCGGCAGACGAACACGACGAAGCGAATACGACAGAAGCACGACTGAAGCACGACGACGAAGGGTTGCAACGATGGCAAAGAAGACGAAGGCGGACAGGGCTGCCGCCGGGACGGGGGCCCCGGCCGACGCGACGGCGGCGCCGGGCACGCCGCGGATGCTCGACTTTTACCTCAACACGGTGCGTCCGCAGCTGGCCACGTCGTTGTCGCGGACCAACCCGCACGCCATCCCGAAGCTGGTGAAGATCGTGGTCAACATGGGCGTGGGCGTGGCCGTGACCGAAAAGAAGTATCTCGAGGAGGCGATCGGTGCGATGACGCAGGTCACCGGCCAGAAGCCGATCGCCACCATCTCCAAGGCGGCCGTCTCGGGCTTCAAGCTTCGCGAGAACCTGCCGATCGGCTGCAAGGTGACGCTGCGTGGCCGCCGGATGTACGAGTTCTACGACCGGCTGGTCTCCCTCGCCCTGCCGCGGGTCCGCGACTTTCGGGGGCTCTCCAACACCGCCTTCGACGGTCATGGCAACTACAGCCTCGGATTGTCGGAGCAGATGGTCTTCCCGGAGATCAACCCCGACCGCTACACGCGGCCGCAGGGGATGCACATCACGCTCGTGACGACCGCCCGCACCGACGACGAGGCGCGGCAGTTCCTCCGGGCGATGGGGCTGCCGCTCAAGAAGGACGATGACGATGGTGGTGCCGCGGCGTAGCGGCACCGGGATCGGTTGCGAGGGATTCAAAGAGACCCATGGCTAGCAAATCCAAGATCGCCGCGGCGAAGCGGCCGCCGAAGTTCTCCACCCGCAAGGTGCATCGGTGCATGCTCTGCGGCCGCCCTCGCGCCGTCTACCGGAAGTTCGGCACGTGCCGCATCTGCTTCAGGAAGCTGGCGGACCAGGGGCTGATCCCGGGCGTCCGCAAGGCGAGTTGGTGACGAGTCGACCAGAGGCACGAGAGGCCGACGACACGGATCGAGTCCGAGGGTTCCGCACGGTTTTCCAGGGATTCACACGAGGGTTCCGCTGACATGATGACTGACCCCATCGCCGACATGCTCACCCGCATCCGCAACGCGGTGCGCGTCGAACGCGCCACCGTCGAGCTGCCGAGCTCCAAGGTGAAGCGAGGCGTGGCCGACGTGCTGAAGCGGGAGGGCTTCATCTGGGACTGGAAGGAGGTCGAATCGCAGCCTGTGCCCCAGCTGCAGCTCGAACTCAAGTACGGCCCCAACGGCGAGCGGCTCATCCGGCACATCCGCAGGGTGAGCTCTCCCGGTCGTCGCGTGTACAGCCGGTCGGCGCTCCTCCGGCCGGTGCTCGGCGGCCTCGGGATCTCGATCCTGTCGACCTCCAGCGGGGTCGTGAGCGACCGGGAAGCGCGGCAGCGGAAGCTCGGCGGCGAGGTGTTGTGCGAGCTGTGGTAGACCCGGGTCGGCGTGCTCGGCACGGTTCGAGCGGCGGACGGGCGGACGACAATCGGCGGACGGAAAGACAGGAAGAAGAGAGGCTCAGGCGATGTCCCGCATAGGCAAGGCTCCGGTGACGATTCCGAAGGGTGTGAAGACGACGGTCTCGGCCGGCGTGATCACGGTCGAAGGCCCGCTCGGCAAGCTCGAGCATCGGCTGCATCCGGCCGTGGCCGTCACGGCCGACCAGGCCACGCTCACCGTCACCCGCGACGGCGACCACCGGCTCGCGAGGAGCGTGCACGGCCTCACCAGGGCGCTGATCGCCAACATGGTCGAGGGCGTTTCCAAGGGGTACGAGAAGAAGCTCGAGATCGTCGGCGTCGGCTACCTCGCGGCCATCCAGAAGAACGTGCTGCAGTTGCGGGTCGGCTTCGCCAACGAGCTCCAGGTGCCCATTCCGGCCGGCCTCACGGTCACCTGCCCCGATCAGACGCACATCAGCATCAAGGGAATCGACAAGCAGCTCGTCGGCCAGTTCGCCGCGGAGGTCCGTTCCATGCGGAAGCCGGAGCCCTACAAGGGCAAGGGCATCCGCTACGAGTCGGAGCAGGTCCGTCGCAAGGCCGGCAAGGCCGTCACCAAGTAGCCCGTTCCGGGCCGTCGCACGCGGCCCTCGATCAGACACGCCCTCTCACCACTCACCAGCACCCTCCACCACCGGCACGATTCATGGACCACGCACGCACGATCCTCCGCCAGCGCATCCGTCGCCGCCACCGCGTGCGGCGCTTCATCCGGGGCACCGCGGAACGGCCGCGGCTGTCGGTCTTTCGGACCCACAAGCACATGTATGCCCAGGTGATCGACGATGCGTCGGGCCGCACCTTGGCGTCCGCCAGCACGATGGACAAGCAGCTCCGGACCGGCGTCGGTTTCGGGGGCAACAAGGACGCCGCGGCGGCGATCGGCAAGGCCGTCGCCGAGCGGGCCAAGGCGGCGGGCGTCACGAAGGTGTGCTTCGACCGCGGAGAGTTCAGCTACCACGGGCGTGTGGCCGCGCTGGCTGACGCGGCCCGCGAGGCCGGGCTCGACTTTTGACGCCTTGAGACTTTTGACGCCTTGACCGGCCGCACGAGCGGCGACGATTCGGAATTCACGCGACAACCCCTCCCAACCGAGAGAACCAGACGTGTCCACCAGCGGCAGAGAAGGCGGCAGAGACGGCGGCAGAGACCGGGACGCCCGCGGCGGAGATTCCCGCGGCGGTGAGTTCGCGGAGAAGGTGGTGAAGGTGCGGCGCTGCGCGACCGTCGTGAAAGGCGGCCGGCGGTTCAGCTTCGCCGGGCTGGTCGTCGTCGGCAACGGTCGGGGCAAGGTCGGCTGGGGCTACGCCAAGGCCAACGAGGTGCCTCCCGCCGTGGAAAAGGCCATCAAGGACGGGATGAAAAACCTGATCGAGGTGCCCGTGGAGGCGGGAACGATCCCGCACCGCGTGGAGGGCTTCAGCGGCACGGCCAAGGTGATCATGCTGCCGGCAAGCCCCGGAACGGGAATTATCGCCGGTGCGGCCGTGCGGGCCGTCTGCGAGTCGGCCGGTATCCGCGACGTGCTCACCAAGGCTCATGGCTCGACGAACCCGGTGAACCTCGTCAAGGCAGCCATCGACGGGCTCAAGCAGCTGCGCACCAAGAGTGACGTGGAGCGGCTGCGGGGCGTGTCGCTGTCGTAGCAGCGGTGCGGCGGCCCTTCGCCGGCGGATCGGCGTCGGCCAACCAAAACGGGACATTCGGACGGGAAAACCATGAAACTCAACGATGTGAACAAGGGCGTCCACAAGAATCGCAAGCGGCTGCGGGTCGGTCGCGGGCCCGGCTCGGGCCGGGGACGCACCGCCGGCCGGGGCGACAAGGGGCAGGGCCAGCTCGCCGGCTGGAGCGCACCGGCGATCTTCGAGGGTGGCGGCACGCCGCTTATCCGGCGGATTCCCAAACGCGGGTTCCACAACCGTCACGGCCGGATCGTCACCGACGTCAACGTGGAGGACCTCGAGGCCCGGTTCGCCGCCGGCAGCGAAGTCTCGCCCGAGACGCTGCGGGAATCGGGGCTCGCGAAGGGCATCTGGCACGAAGTGAAGATCCTCGGCAACGGGGCGATCGCCAAGCCGTTGAAGGTTTCGGCCCATCACTTCAGCGCCGCCGCCAAGGAGAAGATCCTGGCCGCGGGCGGAACCGTCACCGAGATTCCCGGGCCTGCCGCCGTCGCCAAGAACAAGCGGGGCACGAAAAAGGCGTCGCGGAAAAAGCCGGCCGCAGGGTAGGGTGGTGGATCGGCATGCGGCACGTGCGGCGGTGATCTCGCCGACGTGGGAACCCTTTCGCCATTCCACCGAGGTTGAGGAGCCAGACCCGTGCTCGAAAAGCTGCGCATCGTCTTCACCATTCCCGAACTGCGGCAGAAGATTTTGCTGACGCTGGGGCTCCTGGCGATCTACCGCGTGGGCTGGCAGGTCCCGCTGCCGATCGTCGACCCCAAGGCGATGTCTGCCTTCGCCGAGGAGGCCGGCGGCATCGGCGACCTGCTCCGCACGGTGGCCGTGTTTTCCGCCAGCCAGCTTTCGCAGGCCACGATCTTCGGCCTGGGCATCATGCCCTACATCTCGGCGTCGATCATCTTCCAGCTCCTCGCCACCGTGTGGCCGCCGCTGGAGCGGCTCTCCAAGGAGGGAGAGGCGGGCCGCAAGAAGATCAACGAGTACACACGCTGGGCGACGATCCTGATCTGCCTCGTGCAGAGCTGGGCCTACGTCGCCTTCCTGTCGTCGGCGCGGGTGGGCGACATGTCCCTCATCCAGCCCAGCTTCCTGGTGGACGGTCGCCTGCCGCTGATCTGGCAGTTCGTCGCGGTCATGACGATGACCGCCGGCACGATCTTCCTGATGTGGCTCGGCGAGCAGATCGACGAGTTCGGCATCGGCAATGGCATCAGCCTGCTGATCATGGCGGGCATTCTGGCGGCCATGCCGAGCGCCCTCGTGCAATTGGGCAGCGACACCAGCTGGGAACTGGGCGGTGGTGGCGGCAAGATGGGTGTGGAGACGCTGCTCGTGCTGGCGGCGCTGTTCGTCGGCGTCGTCGCGGGCGTCGTCTTCATGACCCAGGGGCAGCGCCGCATCCCCACGCAGAGTGCCAAGCACGTGCGGGGACGGCGGGTTTACGGCGGGACGCGGCAGTATCTGCCGCTGCGGGTCAATCAAGCCGGCGTGATGCCGATCATCTTCGCCAGCTCGCTGCTGCTGTTTCCGCAGATGTTCTTCCAGTATCTGCACAACGCCTACCCGGGCAGCACCGTGCTGGGGGCGCTGCACGATTCGTTCACCCGTGGGCAGTCGTTCCTCTACAACGTGCTGTACGTCCTGCTGATCTACTTCTTTTGCTACTTCTGGACGGCGATCACCTTCAATCCGAAGGAGATGGCCGACAACCTCAAGAACTTCGGCGCCTTCATCCCGGGCTATCGGCCGGGCAAGCGGACGGCCGACTATCTCGAGCGGGTCATGGAGCGGATCACCTACGTGGGAGCGGGCTTCCTGGCCCTCGTGGCCGTCATTCCCACGATCGTCGGCGGGGCCCTGGGCATTCCCGCGCAGATCGCGAGCTTCTACGGTGGCACAGGCCTGCTGATCGCGGTGAGCGTGGCCTTCGATCTCGTCCAGAAGATCGACAGCCACCTCGTCATGCGCAACTACACCGGGCTGCTGGAAAAATCCTGACACCCGGCCGACCAGGCTTCCCGGCCCGCTTCGGACCCCGGCTCCACGTGCATGCGGAAGTGCCATGCGGATCATCCTCATCGGTCCCCCGGGGGCGGGAAAAGGCACGCAGTGTCAGCGGCTCGTCGACCTGCTCGGCGTGCCGCACCTGTCGACCGGCGACATGCTGCGGACGGAGGTGCGGGCCGGCACGCCGGAGGGGCTCCTGGCGGCGCGGTACATGGAGCAGGGCCAGCTCGTGCCCGATGCGTTGATCGTCGGGATGGTGACGCGGCGGCTGGAGGCCGCCGACTGCCGCGGTGGCTGCCTGCTGGACGGCTTCCCCCGCACGCTGCCACAGGCCGAGACGCTGGACGAACTGCTCGAGCGCCGTGCGATGAGCGTGGACGTGGTGATCGAACTGGCCGTGCCCCGCGACGAACTGGTGCGGCGGATGCTGGCCCGCAAGCGGGCGGACGACGATCCCGCGATCTTCGCCCGGAGAATCACGAGCTTCGAGGTGCAGACCGCACCGTTGTTGGACTACTACTGCCGCCAGGGAAAGCTGGCGAGCATCGACGGGCTGGGGACCGCCGACGAGATCTTCGAGCGTGTCAAGGCGGCGGTGCGGCGGGTCGAACGCTCGGGAGGCGTGCGGGGCCGGTGACCTGGTCCCTCGTTATACTGGTGGGGCACGGCGATGCGGCGCGTCCGCGCCGGTGCTGCGGAGAATCGAGTCGGGGCGGCGAGGTTCGGACGACCATGGCGAAGAGGGCGGTCAACCCGTGGTGAATCTGCGTTCTGCGCGTGAGATCGCCCTGATGCGGCGAGCGGGGCTCGTGGTGTGGGCCGCCCACCAGGTGGCGGCCGCGCTCGTGAAGCCGGGAGTGACGACCGGCGCGATCGATCAGGCGGTCGACCGGTTCTTCGCCGAGCAGGGGGCCGTCGCGCTCTTCAAGGGCGTGCCCGGCAAGGTTCCCTTTCCGGCGGCCTGTTGCATCTCGGTGAATGACGAGGTCGTGCACGGCATCCCCGGCAGCCGCGTGCTCCGCGTTGGCGACGTGGTGAGCATCGACACCGGCTGCAGCGTGGACGGGTGGTGCGGAGATTCGGCCGTCACGCACCCGGTGGGCGAGGTGGCGCCGGACGTGCAGCGGCTCCTCGACTGCACGTCGGGCGTTCTCGCGCTGGCGATCAGCCTGATGGCGAGCCGCAGCCGCTGGAGCGACGTGGCCACCGAAATGGCCACCTACGTTCGCGACCGCGGGTTTTCCGTGGTCGAGAACTTCGTCGGTCACGGGATCGGCCGCAAGATGCACGAGGATCCGCAGGTGCCGAACTTCTGCACCCCGGCGTTCCGCAAGAACCACGATTTCGAGCTCGAACCCGGCCTGGTGATCGCCGTCGAGCCGATGGTGAACATGGGCTCGAAGAAGGTGCGAGTGCTGGCGGACAGCTGGACGCAGTCGACTGTGGACGGCCAGCCCAGCGCCCACTTCGAACACACCATCGCCATGACCGACTCCGGCCCGGTTGTCCTGACGGCCCCTCCGATCGGGGGCGAAACGGTCGGGGGCGGCGGGGCGGTCGTGGCCAGGGCCTGACCATCCCGCCTGGGGCATTGCCGCCCGGGGCCGTGCCCGCGAGCCCGCGAGCCCGCGACAGCGATTTTTGCCGCCGCGTCCGGCCCCCCCCTTGTGAACGCGGTGGTCGGCTTTCTATATTCTGGGACTCTCCCAAACATCCCATTTCTGTCGAAGGCGTGGTCGACCGTCGGCCACGGGCTTTTCCATGAAGGTTCGCGCCAGCGTGCGTCGCATGTGTGACAAGTGCAAGATCGTGCGCCGTCGCGGCGTCGTGTTCGTGGTGTGCGCCGACCCGCGGCACAAGCAACGACAGGGATGACGATTCGAGGGAGCTGGCTTGTCCGCGGGCGGCGTTCGGCCTCCGCTGGCGGGCCGTGATGAGACCCTGGTGCGCCGGTGTGTCGCCGAGCGGGTGATGCCCGCCGCTGTCCCCGGCCGATCCCGAGTCGCACGTCGTCGACCGTTGACCGCCCCGCTCCTGTCCTGCGTCAGCCACTCCTGCATCAACAGCTCCTGCTTCAACCAGCAGTCCCGCATCAGCCAGCCCGCCCCAGCCGCGAGCAACCCACTGGATTCCTGACATGCCCCGTCTGCTCGGCGTCGACATCCCGTCCGAAAAGAAGACCGTCTATTCCCTGCAGTACCTGTATGGCGTCGGCCAGCGGGTCGCCCGGGAGCTGTGCCACAAGGCGGGGGTCGACCCGCTGGGCAAGGCCCGCGACCTGCACGAGGACGAACTGGCGAGGCTCGCCGCGCTCCTCGACAAGGATTACGCCGTCGAAGGGCAGTTGCGGCGGCAGGTCGCCCAGGACATCTCCAGGCTCAAGGACATCGGCAGCTACCGAGGCTTGCGGCACCGTCGCGGCCTTCCAGTCCGCGGGCAACGCACCCGGACGAACGCCCGCACCCGCAAGGGGCCGAAGAAGACGGTCGCCGGCAAGAAGGGCGTGAAGGACCTGAAGTAATCTCTCGCTCGCAGGGGCCGGGCGTCCCCTCGGCAGGCCCGCGACGATACCGGCCTCGCACCACATTCCCGACACCGACGATTCATTCTCTGACAGACGATTCGAGTCCCGACTCCCCCCGAACAACCGGAACCCAGCCGAACCCATGTCCAAGGTCGCCAAAGCGAAGAAGAAGAGCGTTTCTTCCGGAATCGCCTACATCAACGCCAGCTTCAACAACACCACCGTCACGATCACCGACCCGCGGGGCGACACGCTCTGCTGGGCGAGCGGCGGAACCTGCGGCTTCAAGGGGAGCCGGAAGGGCACGCCCTTTGCGGGGCAATGTGCCGCCCAGCAGGCGGCCGAGAAGGCGGCGAAGTTCGGCGTGAAGGATCTGGAGGTGCGTGTCTGCGGTCCGGGGAGCGGTCGCGAGAGCGCGATCACGGCGCTGCAGGCGGCCGGGATGAACGTCAAGAGCATCGAAGACATCACGCCCCTCCCGCACAACGGCTGCCGTCCTCCGAAGAAGCGGCGGGTGTAGCGGCCCAACCGGTGTTCGGCGGGGCCCGCGCTCGCCTGCAGCCGATCGATCATCGCGGCCGGATCTAGGCGGCCGCCACCCCTCCCGAAATCACAGCCAGCATCCAGCAGTCAGCATCCAGCAGTCAGCATCCAGAAAGAGCAACGATGGGACGCATCACCGGACCGGTCTGCCGCCTCTGCCGTCGCGACGGCCTCAAGCTGTTCCTGAAGGGGAGTCGATGCGACACCCCCAAGTGTGCGTTCGAGCGGCGTGCCACGCCGCCGGGCATGGTGCAGAAGCGTCGGTCGAAGCCGACCGAGTACGGCCTTCATCTGCGCGAGAAGCAGAAGGTCAAGCACTACTACGGAGTGCTCGAGCGGCAGTTCCGCACCTACTTCGCCCGCGCGGAGCGAGGGACGGGAAACACCGGCGAAACGCTGATGTCGCTCCTCGAGAGGCGGCTCGACAACGTCGTCCACAGGCTCGGTTTCTCGGCGTCGAGGGCGGGTGCGCGGCAGTTCGTGATGCACGGCCACATCACGGTCAACGGTCGGCGGCTGGACATCCCGAGCTACCTCGTCAAGGCGGGCGACATCATCCGGGTGAAGAACCGCAAGGCGAGCCTGCAGTTGGTGCACGCCGCGCTGGCCGATTCGCGGCGCGATGTGCCCGACTTCCTGTCGCGGAGCGAGGGGGGCGTGCCCGAGGGGCGGGTCGATCGCCTGCCGGTCTCCGACGACGTGTCGATTCCCGTCCAGGCCAATCTGATCATCGAGTTGTGCTCCAAGTAGCGGAGCGGAGCTGAGCCGAACGCCGCGTGGCCGAGGCCGGTGCATCGTTCCCGGCGGGTCGTCCAGCCCACCCAGTCGTCCAGTCGAGTCGTCAACGAGCCCTTGCCGTCCGTGAGGCGGCCGCATCAACGAAACACAACGAAACACAACGAAACAAGGAGTTCCGCATGCATATCCGCTGGCGTGGTCTCGAGCTGCCCGGGGCGGTCGTGCCCGATCAGAAGACGCTCACGGGCACCTACGGCAAGTTCGTCGCCGAGCCGTTCGAGCGCGGCTTCGGCACCACCGTGGGCAACAGCCTGCGGCGGGTGCTGCTTTCCAGCCTCGAGGGCAGTGCCGTCACGCAGATCAAGCTGGGCGGCGCGTTGCACGAATTCACCACCATTAAGGGCGTTCTCGAGGACGTCACCGACATCGTGCTGGCGGTCAAGAGCCTCGTGGTGAAGAACCACAGCGACTCGACCCGCGTCATCCGCGTCGAGCGGAGCACCCGCGGGCCGATCACCGGGGCGGATATCCAGACCGACGAGGCGGTCGAGGTGATCAACAAGGACCTGCTGCTCGCCACGCTCACTGACGACGTGCCCTTCGAGCTGGAGATGGTGGTCGAGAACGGCCGTGGCTACGTGCCGTCGAGCGAGCAGGGCCAGGTGTCCCAGGAGATCGGCATCATCCCGGTCGACGCGGTGTTCAGCCCCGTCACCCGCGTCAAGTACGACGTGGAAGAGACCCGCGTCGGGCAGAAAACCAACTACGACAGGCTGACCCTCGAGATCTGGACCAACGGCACGGTGACCCCGGAGATGGCGCTGGTGGAGGCCGCGAAGATCCTGCGCAAGCATCTCAACCCGTTCGTGGGCTACACCAAGCCCGGGCCGGCGGTCAGCCTCGCCGCGCCGGGCGGAGTGCTCTCGATCGAGGCTCCGTTGGAGAGCCGCCTCGGGATGCTCGTCTCCGACCTGCGGCTCTCGCTGCGGGCCAGCAACTGCCTGGAGGAGGCCGGCATTTCGACGGTCCGCGACCTGGTGTCGCGCACGCGCGACGACCTGCTCTCGTTGCGGAACCTGGGCGACACATCGCTCGAGGAGATCGAGTCGAAGCTCCGCGAGCACTCGCTGCAGCTCGGCATGCGGCTGCCGGCGGGAGCCGAGGCCTGAGCCCGGCGCCGCGTCGGGCAAGGGGACGGCGAACGGACGATCAGAGGCAAGACACCCAGCAGGAACGTCAGAGGATACCATGCGTCACCGTCGGAAAGGTCGTGTTCTGGGGCGAAGCCCCTCTCATCAGCGGGCGCTGCTCCGCAACCTCGCGTCGGCGCTGATGCTCACGGAGCGCGAGACGGAGGCCGACGAGCAGGGTGCGCCGAAGGTGTCCGGTCGCATCGTCACGACTCTCGCCAAGGCCAAGGAGGTGCGGCCGCTCGTCGAGCGATGCATCACCGTCGCGAAGCGGGGGCTGGCGGCCGCCGAACGGGCGAAGCCATTCGGCACCGACGCGGCCCGTGATTCCGCCGAGTGGAAGAAGTGGCGGGCCAGCAGCCAATGGAGCCAGTGGGCCAAGGCCGTCTCGCCCGCCGTGGTGGCCCGTCGCCGCGTGGTCACGCTGCTCGGCGACAAGCAGGCGGCCCGAATCGTGTTCGAGCGGATCGCACCCCGGTTTGTCGACCGTCCCGGCGGCTACACCCGCATCCTGAAGCTCGCCACGCCGCGTTTGGGCGATGCCGGGCCTCGGGCCATCCTCGAATTCGTCGGGGCGGAAGCGGCGGGCCGGCCGCAGGCTCCCCGGGTCGAGGCAGCCCGGTCCGGCCGCGGGTAGCAGCCGACCCAGGACCGCGGCAAACCGGCATGGTCCGCGGGGATACCCCGCCGAACGCGGGCAGGGCCATGCCCGCTGCCGGTCTCGAAGCGGGCCGGGAGAGCCCGTCTGGCGGTGCGGGGGCTTTTTTGGCTCTCGCCGAACGCCCTTGTGCCGATCATAATGCAGTGGCGTGGGCCGGTGGAGCGTGGGCGGCTGCCGCCGTCCGGACTTCCGGCCTGCCGCGTGGGGCCTGACGATGCGCCGCTATCCGCTTCCTTCGGTGCTGCCGCCGATCTCCGCCGTCTGCCGCCGGCTCATGCCGTGCGTCGCGCTGCTGGTCGCGAGCGTGCTGTTCCCCCTGCCGGGCGTCCGTGGCGACGAGGGGACCCGCGGCGAGCATCACGGCATCCCGCAGGTGAAGTTCATCAACGAGCGGGTGTCCGCCGGATGGACGGATGCCGGGCTCAAGCCCTCCGACCCTGCCACGGACGGAGAGTGGTGCCGCCGCGTCCACCTCGACATCATCGGCCGCATCCCCAGTCTCGGGGAACTGCAGAAGTTCGTCGGCAACCCGTCGTCGACCAAGCGGCTCGAACTCGTCGACAGGCTGCTGGGAGACGAGTGCATCGACGACTACGCGCGGAACTGGACCGACATCTGGACCACGATCCTGATCGGGCGTGACGTCGACAACGAAATGGTGAGCAGGCCGGGCATGCGGCAGTATCTCCGGCGGGCCTTCTCCAAGAACATCCCGTACGACCGGTTCATGGAGGAGTTGGTCACCGCCGCCGGTGCGAACTCGAACCGCAAGGACGTCGACGGCTTCAACGGCGCGGCCAATTTCCTCAGCGGCAAGATGCAGGAGAACGGCGTCCAGGCCACGGCCAAGACGGCCCAGGTGTTCCTCGGGCTGCAGGTGCAGTGCACCCAATGCCACAACCATCCCTTCAACAAGGGGAAGCAGAACCAGTTCTGGGAGTTCAACGCGTTCTTCCGGCAGACGCGGGCGCTCCGCAAGTTCGACGGCACCCGTGAGATCCAGTGGGTCGAGCTGGTGGACGAGGATTTCCCGGGCGAGGGCAGGGCGTCGAGCGCGAACGAGGCCGAGCTGTACTACGAGCTTCGAAACGGCCTCGTGAAGACCGCGTTTCCGGTCTTCGTCGACGGCACCGAGATCTCCCGCAGCGGCTACCTTCCGGGGAAGCTCGACGACGGCACTCCGTTCGGGGTGCATCGCCGGAAGGAGCTGGCGGCCCTGATGAAGGCCAGTCCGCTCCTGCCCAAGGCGATCGTCAACCGGATGTGGGCGCATTTCCTCGGCTACGGCTTCACCCGTCCCGCCGACGATCTCGGCGAACACAACGCCCCGTCGCACCCCGAACTTCTCGACGGGCTGGCAGAGCGTTTCCGCGAGGACAGCTTCGACCTCAAGCGGCTCATCCGCTGGATCGTCTTGTCGCGGCCGTACGCCCTCTCGAGCAAGACCACGAAGGGCAACCAGAAGGACGACCCGACGCTCGGTGAGAAGCCGATGTTTTCCCACTTCTACCTGCGGCAGATGAGGGCGGAGGATCTCTACGAGTCACTGCTGACGGCGACCGAGGCCGATCAGGCCAGGGGGGGCGAGGAGGCCGCGAAGAAGAAGGACCAGTGGCTGTCGCAGTTCATCATCGCCTTCGGCACGGACGAGGGTGACGACGCGACCACGTTCAACGGCTCGATCCCGCAGGTGCTGATGATGTTCAACGGTGAACTCATCAAGCAGGCGACGGCCACCGGGAAGGGCGGCTTCCTCGACCGGGTGGCGTCGAGCGACATGAAGAACGCGGCCAAGATCGACCTCCTCTACCAGGCTGCCCTCGCCCGCAAGCCGCAGGGGCGGGAGATCTCCGAGGCCAACGCCATGCTGGCGGCCCGCAAGGGAGACGCCGTGGGAGCCCTCCAGGACATCTGGTGGGCCGTCCTCAATTCCAACGAGTTCATCATCAACCACTGACCGACGGGCCGCGTCGCGTCGCCGACGTCTGCCGTTTCGAGGAGAACCGCCATGTCCAGCCCGTTCGACGTTCCCGCCGGGATGAACCGTCGCCATTTCATGAGCCACCTCGCCGGTGCCGCGGCCCTCGCCGGTCCCGCCACGGCGTTCACGAACTCGCTGCTGGCCAACGCGACCGACATGAAGAAGCGGCACAAGTCGGCGATCCTGCTGTGGATGGGGGGCGGCCCCAGCACCATGGACATCTGGGATCTCAAGCCCGGTGCGCCGACCGGCGGACCCTTCAAGCAGATTTCCACGAGCGCCGACGGGATCGCGATCTGCGAGCACATGCCGCTGATGGCGAAGCAGATGCACCACATGTCGATCGTGCGCTCGATGAGCACCCGCGAAGCCGACCACATGCGGGGCCGCTATTACATGCACACGGGGTACGTTCCCAACCCCAACGTCGAGCATCCCGGCTACGGATCGGTGATCGCGCACGAGTTGGCGGAGAAGGTGTCCGGGCTTGAGATCCCCCCGTTCGTCTCGGTGGGCAGCGGCAGCGTC
>Ga0214917_10005250_pt1 | contig 13941 bp, 14 predicted proteins | sample LL_1208_BB_MetaG_FD_177983 | JGI IMG/M metagenome (GOLD analysis project Ga0214917, IMG submission 177983) | Freshwater microbial communities from Lake Lanier, Atlanta, Georgia, United States - LL_1208_BB | ecosystem: Environmental > Aquatic > Freshwater > Lake | place: USA: Georgia | collected... | reverse complement strand
AGCTTGCGAAGCCCCTTCAGGCCGTTGGTCGTGCCCCGCTCCAAAAGCTTCTCCAACCTCGGCAGTTCCTCTTGTTCCGTGGCCACCACGATCTTGCCGCACTGCTCGTGGGCCACTTTGTGCCTCTGGCAGAAGTCGACCATCTGCCTGAGTCCTTCCACCGCCAGCTTGGCTTTGAGGGATCCCGGTTTGTAGTAAAGGCCCGCATGCAGCACCCCGCTGTTGTGGCCCGTCTGGTGTCGACCGAGCGTGCCTTCCTTTTCCAGAAGCAAAATTTTCGCCCCCGGCCTTGCCTCCAAAATCTTTAGGGCGGTAGCGAGCCCCACGATCCCGCCCCCAATAACAATGAAGTTGTAAATCACTGGTGCTAGCTTAGCCGGGCTACCTTTTTTGGGAACGGTAGCTTGGGGTTAAATTTCTTAAGTCTTTTTTCCGGGTCAAAACGGCAGGCTTGAATAGGCGATTGCAAGAACGTGGAGTTTCGGCAAAATAAAAGCACCCGGCGATTTTGGCTATGTTGGGTCTAAGTACATGCAAATGATGGTATTAGGTAAAAATATTGACATGACTATAAACATGACCTACTAGATCTATATGATTCAAATTAACATAAATGAGGCAAAGGCAAAGCTTTCCAAATATGCCCGGATGGTGAAAGCGGGCGAGACGGTGGTGCTCTGTGAAAGAAACAAGCCCTTTGCAGAAATTAGACCTTTGGATCACAAGGGCTCCGCGCCCCGGGTTTTTGGTTTATCGAAGGGGATCTTTAAGCTGGGACCGGATTTTTTTGAAGCGGACGCCGAAATCCAAAAAATGCTTGGTGGAGATTAAAAAAAGCAATGGCTGGAACCTACCTGTTGGACACCGCACCGCTGCTTTACCTGATGGGGCAGGAGGATTCCGTGCCGGTTTCCGTTCGCCGGGAACTGGCGGATCCCAAGACGGAGGTTTTCTACAGCCAGATCAGTTTGTGGGAAATTCAGATCAAATATCAGCTGGGAAAACTATCCATGTCGGATGAGCCTGCCATCATTCTGCCCCGCGAACTGACTCGGTACGGGTTCAGCCAGCTGGATCTTACCGATACGGCCATCTATGGATTGTCGCGCCTACCGCCGGTGCACCACGATCCTTTCGACCGGATTCTCATCGTTCAGGCTAAACTCACGGGATCGACCCTTGTTTCGCCGGATAAAATTTTTTCCCGATATCCTGTCAACGTTCGTTGGGGATAGGTGGGGGGGACCTGCTGCACGCAGGCAGACATAAACACGAGTCAGGCCGCATTGGTTTCGTTCCCGAAAAATTGGGCACGATTGACCAAGGGCGGCAGCTTAACCTTAATCCAAGCTCGCTTGGCAGAACTCACCGATAGCCTCCTTATTCGGGGCTCCTCTTAGGTATATTCAACAAAAGGGATTGGCTTATTAAAAAAGTTTGCGGATTAATTGAGACTGAACCCGGTTTCTTATCCATCTGCTCCGCCAAGCATCGGTGGATAGCCACCAAGGGCAAAAAAGGCCTTGTCCACGATGAGCATCAATGTTGACCAAAGAATCAATCAACCTTCGAACAAGCTCCTGCTCTTCCCCTGGCAGATGTACGCTTAACTTGGTTGAAAGAGAGTAAATTTGTTTTTTGTCTACGACCCGATGGATTTGCGGGTCATGAATCCAGAAGCGAGCAACCTTTTCAGGACAATAAGCCAAATCGATCCTTGGAAGATTTAGGTACATCCAAGCGGTGTCCCCGTAATGATGATAATCCGTAGGGAAGAGGCGTTTGCGAAAAGCCGAGGTGCGAAAAAGGCAGGAGGCACAAGACCCAGCCAGGCCGCTCGCCCCAGCCAAAATTTGCATAAGCATCGCATGTGAACGTGGAATCCTTCTTTGGGCGTATGGTGCTAGTACATCCGAAAAACGAAACAATGGCCAGTGGGCCGTCACACTGCGGTGGTGGTGGGTGGGTGGATAAATCTCGGGGGGCGAAATCACTAAGTCAGCCTTGGCGGTTTCAAGTATCCCGGCCAAGCGTGTTAATCCTAATTCCCCAATGGTATCTCCTACCGTACTCATATAGATAAAATCACCTTCGGCAGCAGCAATCCCAGTGTTCCAGGCTTGGTAAAGACCTCTGGGCGCTTCTATAACCCTCCCTCCGAGCCGATTGGCGGCCTCAAGTGCCAAATGGTGCGAACCATCCTCACTGCGGGTGATGACCCAAATCAGCTCGTGCACCTTTCTCGAAAAAGCTTCCAGCGCAACAAGATGATGCGCGAGGCGTTCGGCACATTGGTAAACTGGCACAACCACGGAAATGGAGCAGGGGGTGCCGAGGCCTTGCTTGCGGTTCATTGGCAAAGTTTGGATGATGTGATGACTCGCCAAAAGCCATTCCTTCGGCATGATATTGCTCAAAAAAAAGCAAAGAAGGAGCTCTCGGCCATGCCTTCTGCCAAGGAGGTCTTGGCGGGATTAATTTTGTCCTCCGGCGATTGACCGAACGACCAAATCGCCAGCTTGCGTAAGCGCTGCAAAAAACCATGAAATTTGATGCTTCTATTGTAGGCCTCGGCTATGTCGGCTTGCCCTTAGCTCTTCAGTTCGCGAAATCGGGCTGCAGAGTGCTAGGACTCGATGTTGATCCGGCAAAAATCGGCGAGATTGAATCCGGCCGAAGTTATATCCGCCATATACCGGCGGAAGCTGTTTCGACCCAGGTCAAAGCACGCCGACTCTTTGCCTCCTCCGACTTTTCCGGAATCAAATACAGCGAGGCCGTGGTCATCTGCGTGCCCACACCTCTGAATAAAAACCGGGAGCCGGATATTTCCTACATTCTCAAGACAGGGGAAGCCATCGCTCCATATCTGAGGCCAGAGGACGGAGGGAGAAAGAAGTTGATTGTTTTAGAGTCAACAACCTATCCGGGCACCACGGATGGGGATCTACGGGAGGTCTTGGAAAAAGGGAGTGGGCTGCAAGCAGGGAAGGATTTCCATCTGGCCTTCTCGCCAGAGCGGGAGGATCCGGGCAACCCACAAAGCAAGGTGGCTGAAATTCCGAAAGTCGTCGGTGGCCTGACTCCGGCCTGTCTAGATCGGGCCAAGGAGCTTTACGGAAAGGCCATCAAAAACCTGGTTCCAGTCAGTTCCACCCAAACCGCGGAAGCCACCAAGTTGATGGAGAACATATTCCGCTCGGTGAATATCGCTTTGGTGAACGAGCTCAAGATCATTTACGGGTCTATGGGGATCGACATCTGGGAAGTGATTGCAGCGGCCAAGACCAAGCCTTTCGGCTTTATGCCTTTTTATCCGGGTCCCGGGTTGGGCGGGCACTGCATCCCCATCGACCCCTTCTACCTCACCTGGAAGGCACGGGAGTATGGTCATCCCACCCGTTTCATCGAGCTGGCTGGTGAAATCAATACGGCTATGCCGGACCACGTGGTGTTAAAAGTGGGGGAGGCGCTGAATACGGTGGGCAAACCGATCAAAGGTGCGAAAATTCTTGTTCTGGGCCTGGCCTACAAGGCGGATGTGGACGATGATCGGGAGAGCCCCAGCTACATCCTGATTGAAAAGCTGGAGGCAAAGGGGGCGACCGTTTTCTATCATGATCCTTATGTTCCAGAGATCCGGATGACCCGGGAACATAAGTCTTTGGCCGGCCGAAAGTCTGTTCCGATGAGCGAAGATTGCGACCTGATTCTTGTTACCACCGCCCACTCCTGTTTTCGGGAATACGATTTCTCTTCCCGTAAGGTTCCGCTCGTCGACACCCGAAACCTAGTCCCGCCGGCTCAACGGCCCCGTCATTACTTCCAAGCCTAGCTTGTCCCGCGCCGATTCCTCCGCAACAAGCTTCCTGGCCGTGGTTCAGGCCCGGTATGGATCCCGAAGGTTCCCCGGCAAGGTGTTGGCGGAGTTTCGAGGCAAAAAAGTTTTGGCGCATGTCCTCGAGGCCGTTGGTGAGGGATGCGGGCGGCAAAACGTGGTCTTGGCCACCAGTGACACAAGGCAAGATAATCCCGTGGCTGAATTTGCCCAAGGGCGAGGATGGAGAATTCATCGGGGCAACCTCGAAAATGTTTGGTCCCGTTTTCGAGAGGTCACGGATGCCGCCAAAGCCGAGTGGATCATCCGGGTCTGTGCCGATAGCCCCTTGATGCCTGCTTCGCTGATTCAATCGATGATAAGGTTAGTTCGACCTGGTTTTGATCTCGTCACCAACGTCCATCCGCGCACCTTTCCTCACGGGCAGAGCGTGGAGATTCTCAACAGACGTCTTTTTCTGGAAAACAAGTACTTTCCTCAAACCCATGAGGATCGGGAGCATGTCACCGCCCATCTGTATCGTATGGCCGGAATTAGGATCCTGAATCATTGGAATCCAAGGGGGGACCAGTCGTCCCTGGCTTGGAGCGTGGAGGAGCCCGGGGACATCGGGAGACTTGAGAAACTATGCGCCGGTTGATTCAGGTGGCGGTAATCGGGTTGGGGGTCGGCGAGCAACATGCCCGCGCCTGGTCTCGTCAAGGGGGAGCGTCGCTGGTGGGGGTTTGCGACCGCGACAGGGAAAAAGCGTGCCGGGTTTCGCGGGATTTGGAAACCGGAACCTTCCAGGGGTGGAGCAGCATCATGAAGCAGCCAGGACTCGACGCGGTCTCTATCGCCACTTTTGACCAACAACATGCCCGACAGGTTCGGGAGGCGGTGCTAGCCGGCAAACATGTTTTTGTGGAAAAACCTCTTTGTCGCACGGGGAGGGAGCTGAGGACTATCCGCAAGGCCTGGGCACGCAAAAAACCAGCCTTGATGGCGAATTTGGTTCTCCGGGCCGCCCCTCTTTACCGCTCCCTCGGTGGAATGATTGCGGCCGGAAAACTAGGTAAAATTTTTGCCATGGACGGGGATTATCTCTACGGGCGAATCCATAAAATCACCGCGGGATGGCGTTCCCGGGACAAAACCTACTCGGTCATGGCCGGGGGAGGGGTTCATCTGTTGGATTTGATTCTTGGTTTTAGCGCCGAGAGACCGGCCTCGGTGACCGCCACGGGCAACCGGATTTGCACGTCTGGAAGCCGTTTTTACCGTAAGGATTTTGTCTCCGCGATTTTTGAATTTCCTTCGGGACTTGTCGCCCGGGTCACCGCTAATTTCGGCTGCGTGCATCGCCACCAGCACTCGCTTCGAATTTTCGGTACCCGGGGCACTGTCATCATCGATGATGCCGGCGCCCGGTGGTACCAGTCCCGCCGACCCGATACCCATGCCCGTGCTTTGCGGTGGAAGCGGCTGCCAGCTTCCAAAGGGGAGCTGATCTCCGAGTTTGCCGATCTGGTCCGGAGCGGGCCTGCCGCCAGGCAAAAGGCAGCGGAAAGGGAGTTTTGCCTGGCTGCTTGTCTGATTGCCGCGGATCGCGCTCTGCAAACCGGGCTTCGGCAGAGGGTCTGAGCGGTGATAGAACAGAAAAAATCATTAAAAATTCCCTTTGGGAGGCCTTGGATCGGACAGGAGGAGAAAGAGGCTGTGCTGGCCGTTTTGGACAACCCGATCCTCACCCACGGGCCCAAAGGGAAGGAGTTCGAAAAAGGTTTCGAAGCCTTTATGGGGTGCGGTCATGCCATCAGTACCAGTTCCTGCATGGCCTCCCTTCACCTCGCGGCGCTGGATCTAAAATTGGGGCCGGGGGACGAGGTTTTGGTCCCTGCGATGACCCACGTGGCCACGGTCCATGCCGTGGAGCTCACCGGGGCTAAACCAGTGTTCGTCGATTGTGAGACGGTCACCGGGAATGTGGATCCGGCAAAACTCGAGGCCGCACTGACCCCCAAGACCAAGGCGGCCTTTGTGGTCCACTTCGCGGGGATTCCCGCGGATATGCAGGCCATCTTGCGGGTAACCGAGGCGCGCAAAATTCCCGTGGTGGAGGACTGTGCTTTGGCGGTGGGGGCCAGAGTCGGAGGAACCCATGTGGGCCTGCTGGGAATCCTCGGCTGCTACTCTTTCTATCCGGTCAAGCACATCACCACCGGGGAGGGGGGCATGCTTGTTTCCAGCGATGCCAACCGGCTGGATCGTATCGCCCGCTTCCGGGCTTTCAACGTGGATCGCACTCACGCAGAGCGATCGATCCCGGGCTTTTATGAAGTTGCCGGCGTGGGGATGAATTACCGAATGAGCGAATTGCAGGCGGCGCTGGGATGTGCCCAGCTCAAAAGGATTCCCGAGATTTTGAGGCGGCGGGCCGCCAACTTTGCAGTGCTACGCCAAGGGTTGAGCCAAAGAGAGGAACTGGCCTTGTTGGACTCCCCTGGATCGGGCCGCGCCTCCTCCCATTACTGTGCGGTGGTCCTGCTCAAGGGAAGTCTTGGGAAAAAAAGAAACGACCTAGTGCAAAAGCTGAACGCCAAGGGGGTCGGCACCAGCATTTATTATCCCCACCCCGTGCCGCGTTTCCGTTACTATGCCGAAAAGTACGGGTTCCAAGCTGGGCGTTTTCCCGGGGCAGAGGCGGTGGCCGACGCCTCCGTCTCGCTGCCTGTCGGGCCGCATCTCGACGAAAGCCAAATGGCAGCTATCGTCAAATCCCTGCATGAGGCCCTCCGGGAGATTCAATGAAAGCTTTGCCTGAGTTGCGTGGAAAAAAAATTGTCCTGATCGGGGGAGCCGGTTTCATCGGGCATCATCTGGCCCTCGAGCTCAAGCGCCAGGGGGCAGAGGTGTCGGTGATTGACGGGCTTCAGGTCAATAATCTCCTCTCGCTGCATTGTGAGACTTGTAGCAACGCCGAGCGCGACCTCTATCTCGCGATTCTCAACGAAAGAATCGAACTTTTAAGGAACGCTGGGGTGCCCCTCTACGTGGAGGACGCCAGGGATTATCAGAGGTTAAGCCTGCTTCTCGGCAAATTAAAGCCGGAGGCGGTTGTGCTTCTGGCCGCTGTGGCTCATGCCAGCCGCTCGAACAAGGACCCGTTCCACACCTTCGATCACAGCTTTCGCACTCTGGAAAACGCCCTGGATGCCTCCCGCGATCTGGTGAAACACTTTGTCTATTTTTCCTCCAGTATGGTCTACGGAAACTTTGAAACCGAGTCCGTTGATGAATCCAGTCCCTGCAACCCGCTGGGGATTTACGGGGCCCTGAAATTTGGCGGAGAAAAACTGGTGATTGCCTACCAGCAGGTTTTCAAGATTCCCTATACGATTATCCGCCCCTCCGCCCTTTACGGGGAGCGTTGCATCAGCCGACGGGTCGGGCAGGTCTTCATCGAAAACGCCTTGCGGGGCCAGGATCTGGTGCTGAAGGGAGACGGAAAGGAGAAGCTGGATTTTACCTATATCGGCGATTTAGTGCAGGGCGTGTGTCTTTGTCTGGCAAACTCCGCCAGCCACAATCAGGTCTTTAACCTGACGGCGGGGCAGGGAAGGTCACTCAACGAGATGGCGGAGATTGTCCGCAGTCGGCACCCGAAGATCAAGGTCCGTCACATTGAGCGGGACGGGCTGATGCCCGAACGTGGAACCCTGAGCGTGGCCAAGGCCGGAAAATTAATCGGATACCGGCCGTCATGGCCGTTGGAAAAGGGCATGGCCCGCTATATGGACTGGTATGAAGGAATTTTCCAAAGGGTAAGGGCGATGCCGCACGCCCCGGCTGAGCCACAAGTTAACGAATAGTCTCTTGGGCTGCTTTCAACCTGACGTCTGGCTATCGCAACAAATCGGCAAGCCGGCTTACCGTCTGCAAGGCATCACCCTGAACGATCTTCCGCCTGGGCCGTGCTTCTGTTACGCCAAAGTTCCAGAAACGAATCACCAGGAAAAAAAGGTTCTAGAGGATAAAGGCTTCACGATGGTCGAGACCTCTGTGATTTATCAAAAACAACCATCCCGAGTTGAAGCCATCGACCCGCGTCTTCGTGAAGCCCAGCCTGCCGACTGCAAGAGCGTGAACCAAATTGCAAATTATTCTTTCCTCTTTTCCAGGTTTCATGCCGACCCAAGTTTCGAGCCGACAATGGGAAACCGCATTAAAGAAGCTTGGGCTGGCAATTTCTTTGAGGGCAAAAGGGGCCATCGGATGCTAGTGGCAGAGGAGTCGAAGAGACTAGCTGGATTCATTCTGTTATTGGAAAAAACCGATGCCACGGTGGTGGATTTGATTGCCGTGGATCCTGCTTTTCGCGGGCGTGGCCTAGGAAGGGCCTTGTTGCTGGCGGCGGAACGAAAAGGACGACGAATGGTCGCCGGGACGCAACAAAGCAATCTGCCCTCCTGCCAGATGTACCTAATGTGCGGTTACACAGTCTTAAAAAAAGAATGGGTATTCCACCTTCACAAATGAAAATTGGGAAATTCGACACCGAAAAGAAGGTCTTGGTAATCGCCGAGCTTGGCAACAACCATGAGGGCTCTCTGGAGGAGGCCAAGAAATTGATTCAGGCAGCTACCCAAGCTGGTGCGGACGCTGTGAAATTTCAGACGATTGTTCCCGAAAAACTTGTATCGTCAGACCAAGAAGATCGGATCCGGCAGCTCAGAAAGTATGAGCTCTCATCCTTGCAGTTTCAGGATCTTCAGCGAGAAGCTGCGCGCGCCGGGCTTCTTTTTCTCTCGACTCCGTTTGATCTTGATTCCGTGGATTTCCTTAACGGTCTGGTGCCGGCCTTTAAGATCGCTTCTGGGGACAGCAACTTTGAGGCCTTGCTGAAAAAAGTCGCGGCCACCAGAAAACCGGTGATGGTATCGACAGGTCTTTCTGACGATGCGGAAAAGCAATTCATCCGGGACATATTCTTTTCCGAGTGGAAAACCTCTCGGCAAAATTATCCCGGTCTGGCGCTGTTGCACTGCGTTAGCGAATACCCAACTCCAGATGATCGGGCGAGCCTGAGATATTTGGAGGCCCTGGGGAAATGGCAGGATGTCACTGTGGGATATTCTGACCATACCCTTGGGATCGAGGCCGCAGTGATGGCCGTGGGTTTAGGGGCAAGAATTGTGGAAAAGCATTTCACCCTAAACAAAAACCGCACCTCTTTCCGTGATCATGCCCTTTCGGCCGATCCCCAAGACTTCCAAGAAATGGTCAGACGAATTCGCCGGGCGGAAGCTTTTCTTAAGCCCGTTCGTCCCCAGGATCCGCCTTCCTCCGCCCCTGCGGCAAGACGGTCCGCCGCGGCTGCGCGGGATCTGTCCGCCGGCCATATCCTTACGGAGAGGGACTTGATCTGGCTAAGGCCTGGCACCGGTTTTTGTCCCGGAAGTGAAACAGCGCTATTGGGGAAGAGGCTTTCCCGTCCGGTAGGCAAAGGCCGACTGTTTTCCGCGGAGGATATTCTTTCCTAATGTGTGGAATTGCGGGTTACCTTGGCGCTGTCCCCTTGGCGGGAGAAAGAGTTTCCCGCACGTTGGTCAGAATGAAACAGCGCGGGCCCAACGCACAAAAATCGAAAACCCTTCCCGTGGGTGGGGGAGAATCACTGCAATTTCTCCACTCCCGGCTTTCCATTTTGGACCTGGACCCAAGATCCGACCAGCCCATGGAGAGAAACGACTGCCATCTCATTTTTAACGGCGAAATATACAACTACTTGGAGTTAAGGAAGGAACTGGAAGCAAGGGGCAGGCGCTTTGTCACGGGCTCGGATACGGAGGTGTTGCTGGAGGCATACTTGGAATTCGGGGAGAGATGTGTCGAGAAGTTCGAGGGTATGTGGGCCTTCGCCATCTGGGATGCATGCCGAAACACTCTTTTTCTTTCCCGGGATCGTTTTGGGGAAAAGCCTCTGTATTTTGCCGAAAGACCCGAAGGCTTTTATTTTGCCTCAGAGACGGGAATTTTACGGACTCTAGCGGATTGGAAGCCTCGGGTGAACATGAACCAAGTTCGGCGTTATCTCACCCTTGGGTACAAGTCCCTTTACAAGCATGATGAAGGATTTTGGCAGGGGATTCGCGAGCTTCCCTCCGGCCACTCCGCGGTTCTCTCCCCAGGTAAAGATCTACGTTGCTGGCGCCATTGGGATCCCATTCCTCCCCCGGTTCGGAGCCGCCCCCGGGAGGAGGTGGTGGAGGATGTTCGTCAGGCATTACTTCGTAGCGTGGAAATCCGGCTCCGCTCCGATGTTCCGCTGGCCTTTTGCCTGAGCGGCGGGGTGGATTCGGCCGCGCTGGTTTCCATTGCCGTCAAGCAGTTTAACTGCCGGGCCACCGCCTTCTCCATTCTGGACAGCGATCCCCGCTACGATGAAAGCGACAATATGCGGGCGACGGTCGAAGATTTAAGGATTCCCTGGCACACGGTCCAATTACGCACCGAAGGCAGTTTGGAGCGTTTGCGGGATCTCGTGGCCTACCACGATGCTCCCGTGGCCACCATGACCTATCTGGTGCATTCCATGATCAGCGAGGAAATACATCAAGGCGGCTTCAAGGTGGCCTTTTCGGGAACTTCAGCGGACGAGCTTTTTACCGGGTATTATGACCACTACCTTCTTCATCTTGCGGAAATGAAGCACCAGGGAAAAGACCGTAAATTCCGCGGAGCTTGGGAAACCCACGTCCTGCCTAATGTCCGGAATCCCTGCTTTCGCGATCCGGATTTATATGTCAAAAACCCAGGAGCCCGGGCTCACATCTACGACCACCAGAATCTTCTCCGTAGTGCCCTGCGGGAGCCTTGGCAGGAGCTTTTTAGGGAGGACGATTACGGCCAACCCCTGTTACGCAACCGGATGCTCAACGAGCTTTTTACGGAGAATACCCCAGTGGCCCTGCATGAGGATGATTTAAACTCGATGAGGTACTCGGTGGAAAACCGGAGCCCCTACCTGGATACCGGGCTCTTTCGGGCTGCCTACAGTATCCCGACTGATGAGCTGATCCGGGACGGCCATGCCAAATCCGTTCTCCGGGATGCCGTTTGCGGAATTCTTAACGATCGCGTGCGTCTGGATCGCAGAAAAAAAGGTTTCAACGCTTCCCTTAACAGCCTTTTTCCGATGAAAGATCCGGGGTTTCGCGCCTTCCTGAATGAACCTGCTTCCCCCGTGGCAAATCTGGTCAACTGGAAGGTCGTTGAACCATGGATGGATGAGGATCCCGCCCCAAACCATCTCGGAAAATTTCTTTTCAACCTGATTAACCTGCGTCTTTTTGGTGAGGTCGCGGCGTGAAATATTGCCGGACCTGCATTCTTCCTGACACTCGTCCCAACCTGCGAATCGATCCGGGCGGAAACTGCAACTGCCCAGTTTCAGCCAAGGCACCTCGCATCGACTGGAAGCGGCGTCGGGCGGCCTGGAAAAAGCTGGTGCTGGAGACCCGGGCCCGGAAAGCTTCCTATGACTGCTTGATTCCGGTTAGCGGGGGAAAAGATAGCACTTGGCAGGTGATTGTGGCTCTCCAGTGGAAACTCAGGCCACTTGCCGTCACATGGAAAACCCCAGCCCGCAACGCCCTTGGCGAGGCTAATTTACAGAATCTCATTCGGCAGGGGGTAGACCACATTGACTTCACCATTAACCCCAAGGTGGAGAAAAAATTCACTTGGCTTGCCTTTCAAAAACTTGGGAGTCCTGCCATTCCCATGCACATGGCGTTGCACGCCATCCCGTTACGCGTGGCCGTCAACTACCGCATTCCCCTGATTCTCTGGGGTGAAAACTCCGCCTACGAATATGGAGGGGATGAGAATACAGAGCTCAAGGGAACCCAGCTCACCCCGGAGTGGTTCCGGCGGTATGGTGTTACTCATGGGACCCGTGCGGAGGACTGGGTCGGTCCCGAGCTGACGTTGCAGGATCTCACTCCCTATCGATTTCCCTCGCCGGGGGAACTAAGGTTCCACCCGGTGAAGGCGGTTTTTCTGGGCCAATACTTCGCGTGGGATCCTCTTCAAACCTACCAGGTGGCCCGCCGCCATGGGTTCCGGGCCGCGAAAACCGCAAAAACTGGTCTCTACAAGTTTGCAGATATTGATGACAGCTTTCTCATCACCCTTCATCATTGGATGAAGTGGTACAAATTCGGTTTCACCCGGCTTTGGGACAATCTTTCCCAGGAAATTCGCCGTGGCCGGATGGCGCGCACCGAGGCCATCCGCCTCGTAAAAAAAATCGGGGAGGAGTTTCCCCGCAAGGAAATCGAGGCATTTTGCCGCTACGCGGGGGTCTCCCCGCGCCGGTTCATGCGGGTGGCAGAGAAATTCCGAAACCGGAAGATCTGGAGACGAAACCGGGGGCGTTGGGAGCTTGCGAACTTTCTGATCCCAGACTGGTTTTGGCGAAAAGGAGAAGAGGATTGAAATTCCTTCCCCAACAGCCCCCGCGGGAGTTTCAGGTTGGCCTCCGGGGCCAAATCACAGTTTTTGACCACGGTAAGATCGAGCTGCTGCCTAACGAGCAGGTCACCTTCACCCTTCCCGGTGGGGCGGAGTACGACGTGGCGCGCAAGGATTGGGGTTTTTACGCCACTCCTTCCCTGAATGGCAGGTTGGAGAACTTCGGTCTGCGCGCCGTTCTGATCAAAAACCGCGGAACGAAACGTTTTTTTGTCCTGCTGGTTGAGAAAGGAAAAGACGCAGCCTTTGAGGAATACTGCCGGACGGAGAACTTGGAGGCGGTGGTTTGGCTGGATTCGACTCCTGCCTTAGAAAGCTTGGAGAAAAAAGTCCGCCCTTGAGCGTGGTCACCACTTTGAAATGTCCGTGCGATCGCCCGGATCCCGTGTCGGCTTTCCAGTATGATCACCCGCCGCAAGGCGAGACACCGTTTCCCTGGAAAAACCAAGCCTATCGGCGCGGCTACCAACAGTGCCGGCGCTGTGGACACTGGTCTGCCGAAATCCACATGGATCTGACGGACTTTTATCGCGGAGGATATGTGGACGGCACGTATGGGGATGGCATCCATGAGAATTTCCAAAGGATCCTGGCCCTTCCGGCCGAAAAATCCGACAATAACGCACGTGTGCAGCGGGTTCTGGCTTTCGCGAAAACCCATCTGGCCCCTGGCATCGTCCCGAAGCTTTTGGACGTGGGTTCCGGGCTGGCGGTTTTCCCCTTCCGCATGAAGGAGTTTGGATGGCAAGTGACCGCCTTGGATCCGGACGCCCGAGCCGTGGAGCATGCCCGCCGGTACGCGGGGGTTCGGGCTGTCCATGCGGATTTCATGGATTGGGAGCCCGTCCCGCCGGAACTTTTTGACGTCATCACCCTCAACAAGGTGCTGGAGCACGTGGAGGATCCGGTCGCCATGCTCCTACGGGCACGGCGCTGGATTTCGCCCCAAGGATTCCTCTACGCTGAGGTTCCCGATGTTTCGGCCGCTGAAGGCGGCCCCGCGCGGGAGGAGTTTTTCATCGAGCACCTGCATGTTTTTAGCTCGGCGAGCCTGACGCAGGCCTCGCGTCGGGCGGGATGGAGCCGGCTGGAGGGCTTCGAATTTCGGGAGCCAAGCAGCAAGTACACGCTCTGCGCTTTTTTGCGCACTCCATGAACGAGTCTTTGCCACCGGCCGACCGCGGAGCATCTCTGGATCCAGTGGCCCGTTGTTACTCCACTTGGGGGACCTCCTATTACGAGGAATTCTATGGGGACCAGGCCCCGTATCCCCCGGTGCACGCGGATCTTCTGCGCTCCCTTCTTCTTTCCTCGGGGGCCAAAACCGTCCTGGATGCCGGATGTGGTCCCGCTTCCTTTCTTCGGCGCCTGGGGAAAGAGGGTCTGGATCTCTACGGTTTTGACCTCACCCCGGAAATGGTGGCAGAGGCAAAAAAAATCATGGCGGCCCTGGGATTCAGCCCGCGGCATTTTTGGGAGGGAAGTGTCCTCCGACTCGGGGATTTTGTACGGCCCGGCCTGCCGGCACATTATGACGCCTGCGTGTGCATTGGGGTCCTTCCCCATGTGCCGGCGGAACATGATAC
>Ga0214917_10005249_pt1 | contig 13941 bp, 12 predicted proteins | sample LL_1208_BB_MetaG_FD_177983 | JGI IMG/M metagenome (GOLD analysis project Ga0214917, IMG submission 177983) | Freshwater microbial communities from Lake Lanier, Atlanta, Georgia, United States - LL_1208_BB | ecosystem: Environmental > Aquatic > Freshwater > Lake | place: USA: Georgia | collected... | reverse complement strand
TGCACGGCCCGCAGGCCCACGGACGAGGAGAAGCGGGAACTGCTCGCCTTCCTCGCGGCCCAGCGGCGGCGGCTGGCCGACGGCTGGCTCGACCCGCGCGAGATCGCCTCGGGCGACCCCGACAAGTTCCCCGCCCTGCCGGCCGGCACGACTCCGCAGGACGCAGCTGCATGGACGCTCGTCTCACGGGTGTTGTTGAACCTTGACGAAACCGTGACCAAGAACTGACTCCGCCACAGAGGTGCTTCATGATCGGCGATCGCCACATCCACGAGGCCCGGGCGCGGCTCCTTTCGCGCCGCTGGTTCTTCGGCGACTGCGGCATCGGCCTGGCGGGCATCGCCGCCGGGGCGCTCGCCGCCCGTGAGTCGGTGGCCGGCCTCGCGCCCCCCTCGCCGTTGGCCGTGAAGCAACCGCACTACGCGCCCAAGGCGAAGCGGGTCGTCTACATGTTCCAGGCCGGGGCCCCGAGCCATCTCGAGCTCTTCGACTGGAAGCCGGAGCTCGCCAAGAACGACGGCAAGCTGCCCCCGGCCGATCTCTTGAAGGGCTACCGCGCCGCCTTCATCAATCCGAATTCCGCGCTCCTCGGTCCCAAGTACAAGTTTCAGCCCTACGGCACGGCCGGCATCGAGATGAGCGAACTCGTGCCGCAGATTGGCGGCATCGCCGACGATATCTGCCTCATCCGCTCGATGCAGACCGACGCCGTGAACCACGCGCCCGCCCAGGTGCTGATGAACACCGGCTCGCAGCAGTTTGGCCGACCCAGCTTCGGTGCCTGGACGCTCTACGGCCTGGGCAGCGAGGCGGAAGACCTGCCGGGGTTCGTCGTGCTCACGAGCGCGAAGGGCACGAGCGGCGGGGCCAGCAACTACGGCTCGGGATTCCTGCCCACGTCGTACGGCGGCATCCCGCTGCGGGGCAGTGGCGACCCCGTGCTCTATCTCTCGAATCCCAAGGGCATCGACCGCGAAGCGCAGCGGGCCTCGCTCGACACGCTCAACCGGCTCAACGACATGGCCCTCGGCCGGTTCGGCGACCCAGAGATCGCCTCGCGGATCCAGGCCTACGAACTGGCCTACAAGCTCCAAGAGAGCGCGCCGGAGTTGATGAACCTGGCCGACGAGCCCAAGGAGACGCTCGCCCGCTACGGCATCACCGACCCGAACCAGCCCGGCTACGCCCGCAACTGCCTGCTCGCCCGGCGGCTTTTGGAGCGGGGTGTGCGGTTCGTGCAGCTCTTCCACGAGGCCTGGGACCAGCACGGCGATTTGACCAAGGCCATCAAGAAGAATTCGTCAGACACGCAGCAGGCCTCGGCGGCGCTGGTGACCGACCTCAAGGAGCGCGGGCTGCTCGACGACACGATCGTGATCTGGGGGGGCGAGTTTGGCCGCACGCCGATGGTGCAGGGAGGCAACGACGGCCGCGACCACCACAACCGGGCCTTCTCGATGTGGCTCGCCGGCGGCGGCATCAAGGCGGGACACGTGCACGGCAAGACCGACGACTTCGGATTCAACGTGGTGGAGAACCCGGTGCACGTGCACGATCTCAATGCCACGCTCCTCCATCTCCTCGGCTTCGACCATACGAAGCTCACGTACCGCTTCCAGGGCCGCGACTATCGGCTCACCGACGTGCACGGTCACGTCGTCGACGCGCTGTTGTCCTGACGCGGTGGGATCGGCGCGTGGGGCCGTGGCTCGACGCCCGCGTGGCGCGGCCGCTACACTCCGCGGCGGCGGCCTGCATCCAGCCGGTCGCGTCGGATCGTGATCCCCGTGCCCCACGTGATTCCTGGAAAGACCGCCTCATGCGCCCCAAGCAGCGTTCCCGTTCGATCGCCCCCGCGGCCGCCCGGCCGCTCTGGCCGCCGCGGCGGGTGCTCGTGTCGCTGGCATCGCTCGCCACGGCCACGGTGCTCGTCCGGGCGGGAATGCTCGAGCCGGTCGTGGGTGGCATCGTGGATCAGGCGGTGCGGAACATCATCACGCTGATCCTCGTGTTCGCCGCGCTCGTGTCGCTCCTGCTCTGGTTTCTGCGTGAGAGCGGGCATGCGACCGCGGTCAAGCAGATGGTGCTCGGGGGGCTGCTCGGGCTGGTCGTGGTGGCGGCCGGTTCCCTGCGCATCGAACGGGTGTCGGGGGACCTCGTGCCGGAGTTCGCCTGGCGGTGGGCGCCTTCGCGGGATCGGCTGCTCCGGACGCAGCCTGCGGCCGCGCCCGCGGCCGATGCGGTCGCGTGGGCTGCATCGCCGGGCGACTTTCCACGGTTTCTCGGGCCTGCGGGCGACCTCGGCCTCGATGGCCCGGCGCTCGATCTCGACTGGACGGGAAGGCCGCCCAGGCAACTCTGGCGGCGGCCGATCGGTGCCGGCTGGAGCGGGTTCGTGACCTGCGGCGATCATGCCGTCACGCTCGAGCAGCGTGGCGACGACGAGGTCGTGTCGTGCTATTCGCTGCCGACAGGCGGGCCCGAATGGGCGGTGAGCGTGCCGGCGCGGCATGAGACGGTGCTCGGCGGCGTGGGACCGCGGTCCACGCCTACGGTCCGCGACGGCGTCGTGTACGCCGCGGGGGCGACGGGCTGGCTGCACGCGATCGACGGGGCGACGGGCCGCGTGCTGTGGAAGAAGGACGTGGTCGCCGACCTCGGAATCGATGCCGCCGCGCACGCCGCGGCCGTCGCCTGGGGACGGGCCGGATCGCCCCTCGTCACCACCGACCTGGTGATCGTGCCGGGTGGCGGGCCGCGGAGTGCGAAGCCGGAGTTCGTGTCACTCGTCGCCTACGACCGGGCGACGGGCGAGCGACGCTGGACCGCCGGTGATGAGCAGATCAGTTACGTGACGCCGCAGCTGGCCACGCTCGGCGGCCGCGAGGTGCTCGTCGCCGTCAACGAGGCCCGCGTCGTGGGCTATGACCCGGCCGCCCGCGACGTCGTCTGGCGGTTCGACTGGCCGGGCCACTCCAACTCCGACGCCAGCTGCTCGCAGGCGGTCGTGCTCGACGACCGGCGGGTCTTCATCTCGAAGGGCTACGGCATCGGTGCGGCGGTCTTCGAGCTCGGCGATTCGGCCACCGCGACCCCGTGGACGCTCCGCGAGGCCTGGCATGAGGCGGGAAACCTGAAGACGAAGTTCACGAACGTGGCGATCCACGACGGGCATGCCTATGGCCTCTCCGACGGGATCCTCGAGTGCGTGCGACTCGCCGATGGCAAGCGGATGTGGAAGGGGGGGCGGTACGGGCAGGGGCAGGTGCTGCGCGTCGATGCGCTCTTGCTCGTGCAGGCCGAGTCGGGCGAAGTGGTGCTCGTCGATGCGGCACCGACGAAGCACCTCGTGCACGGCCGGCTCGAGGCAGTTCGCGGCCAGACCTGGAACAACCTCTGCCTGTCCGGCCGGCGGCTGCTCGTGCGGAACGCGGAGGAGGCGGCCTGCTACGAGCTGCCGATCAAGAATGTCGACGTCGCGGTGATCCGGGCTCCAGCCGAGAGTCGATCGCGATGACCGAGCTCGTGGGACGCACGGCGCTCGTCACGGGCTCGACGAGCGGCATCGGCCGGGCGGTGGCCCTCGAACTCGCCGCCGCCGGCGCGCGGGTGGCGGTGCACGGGCGGTCGGCGGCCCACGCAGCGGGGGTTGCCGCGCTGCTCGGCGACCGGCATGCCGGGACGTTTCTTGCCGATCTGGCGGACGAAGAGGCCGTGGCCGGGCTTGTGCGCGACGTGGAAGCGCGGCTGCCAGACGTGTGCATCGTGGCGCTCGTGGCTGGAGCCGACGTGCTCACCGGTGCGCCGGCGAAGTGGCCGTTCGAGCGTAAGCTCGGGCAACTGCTCGCCGTGGACGTGGTGGCCACGATGCAGCTGGCACGGTCGCTCGGGCGCTGGATGGCCGAACGCGACGGTGGCACGATCGTGACGATCGGCTGGGATCAGGCCGACGTGGGCATGGAGGGGGACAGCGGCGAACTGTTCGCGGCCACGAAGGGCGCCGTGATGGCGTTTTCGAAGAGCCTCGCGCGTTCGCTCGCGCCGCAGGTGCGGGTGAACTGCGTGGCTCCCGGCTGGATCAGGACCGCCTGGGGCGAGCACGCCAGCGACGCCTGGCAGAAGCGGGCCGTCCGCGAGAGCATGCTCGGCCGCTGGGGCACGCCGGAGGACATCGCCGCCGCGATCCGCTGGCTCGCAGGGCCCGACGCCGCCTTCATCACGGGCCAGGTCGTCAACGTCAACGGCGGCTTCCGCCGCGCGTAGGACAGCTACATCGCCGGTCGTGTGCACACTCGCCCAATCCGGCTTCGGCCTCCCCATATCTCGTCGCCGGACACGGGGAGCCCGAAGCCTCCTCAAAATGTGACGATGCGATCGGTGGCGTCGTCGCTTTCGATGCGCCCGGGCAGCAGTTGTGATGCGAGTGTGGGGATTTCAGCGCGGTGGGGGATGCCGGCGAGGTCGAGGAAGTTGGCGATCAGGCGGAAGCCGTCGGGGGTGAGGATCGATTCAGGGTGAAACTGCACGCCATAGAGCTTGTCGGAGGCATGCTCGATCGCCATCACCGTGCCGCTGTCGTCGCGGGCGGTGACGGTGAGGCCCGCCGGGAGCGTGGCCGGATCGACGACGAGCGAGTGGTAGCGGGCGGCGGCCATCGGGCTCTCGATGCCGGCGAAGAGATTGACGGCGTCGTGGTGTACCGGGCTCGTGCGGCCGTGCACGGGTTCGCGGGCCCGCACGATGCGTGCGCCGAGGGCCGCGGCGATCGCCTGGTGCCCAAGGCAGACGCCGAGGATCGGCACGCGGCCCCGCAGGGCCTGCACCGCCGCGATCGAGCAGCCAGCCTCGGCCGGCGTGCAGGGTCCGGGAGAAATGACGATGCCCTGCGGACCCATCCGGGCGATGCCTGCGACGTCGATCGCATGGCTCGGCTGGACCGCCGTCTCCACACCGAGGAGTTCGATGTAGCGGGCGAGGTTGAAGACGAAACTGTCGCGGTTGTCGAGGACGAGAATCATGGTTGGAAAAGGGGACGCAGCTCATTTGTCCGGCAAAAGAGCTGCGTCCCCTTTGAGGACGCGGAGCATGCCTTCCGCTTTGTGGAGTGACTCGGCGTGCTCGGCCGGCGGATCGCTCGCGGCCGTGATCCCGCCGCCGGCGGCGAACGTGACGAGACCATCGGTCGCCACGAACGTGCGGATCAGCAGATTGAAGTCGGCCGTGCCGTCGAAGCCGATGTAGCCGAGCGAGCCGCAGTAGCCGCCGCGGGGGAAGCCCTCGAGTTCGGCGATGATCTCGCAGGCGCGGCGCTTGGGCGCACCGGTCACGCTGCCGCCGGGAAGGGCCGCTTCGAGCGCGTCGAGGGCCGTCAGCCCGCGCCGCAGGCGGCCGGCCACGATGGACACAAGGTGCTGCACGTAGCGATAGCGTTCGAGCCGGCAGAGGGCCTCCACCCGGACGCTCTCCGGCACGCACACGCGCGACAGGTCGTTGCGCACCAGATCGACGATCATCACGTTCTCGGCGCGGTCCTTCGTGCTGTCTTCCAGGTCGTCGCCGGCGTACAGGTCGGCCTCGGGGCTGGCGATCATGCGGCGCGTGCCCTTGATGGGATGCATCCGCACCGTGCCGCGGGTGACCTGCAGAAACCGCTCCGGCGACATGCTCGCGATCCGACAGGTGCCGGCGTCGAAAAAGCCGGCGAACGGGGCGGCATTGAGCGTGCGGGCGCGGTCGTAGAGCTCGACAGGATCGAGCGCCGCCGCCACGGCGAATCGCTGGGCGAGGTTCACCTGGAACACGTCGCCGGCCCGGATGTACTCGATGCCCCGTCGCACCATCCGGTGGTAGTCGTCGGGCGAGTGTGTGGCGAAGACGTGCGGGTGGGTGGGCAGCGGATGATCGGCGCCCGGCGGCAGCGGGGCCGGCGGCGCCGGCTGCGGCCGGCTGGGGACGGGCGCGGCGAGCCGCGCGAGCAGGGCATCGAGCCGGGCTGTGGCCCGCTCGCGCCGCGCTGCCGGACCCTTCGCCGGCACGCCCTGGGAGATGATCCAGCCGCGGCCGGCGTCGTGGTCGAAGGCGACGACGACGTCGTACACATGCAGGGCGAGGAGCGGAACGCCCGCGGCGTGGGGCATCGGCGAAGCGAGGCCGAGCGGCACGAGGCCGCACTCGTAGGCCACGAGTCCGGCCACGCCGCCCTGAAATGGCGGCAGGGCGGGAATCGTCACGCAGGCGAGATCGGCGAGCAGGGCACGAAGCGTGGCGAACGCGGCCACGATCTCCGCGACGCCGGCGCTCGCGGGCACGACCACCGAGTGGATCGGATCGGCCGCCACGAAGGAAAACCGCCCGAGCCGCGGCAGCTCGAGGTCCGTCGCGTCGCGGGACGGACGGTCGTCGAGCGCGGCGCTGTCGAGAAACAGGAGGTGCGGCGTCGTTGCCAGGTGGCGAAACACGGCCGGGGCCGTGACGTGCGGCGCGAGTTCGGCCACCACCGCGCCCGAGGCGGTGGTGAACCGACGGGTGACGAGTGGCAGGGCCGCGGGAGGGGGGGGCGATCCGGGCATCATGATGAACGCGCGACCTCGTCGGACGGGGCTGCGGTCATGGATGCGCCCGCCTTGCGGGCGACGTCGGCGGCGGCACGTGAGGGCCCGTGGCCGATCTCGGGCCGTGTCAGGTGGCCCCATTCGAGTGCCTGGTCTTGGCGATAGTCCTTCGAGAGCGTGAGCGCGGTCACGGCCTTGGCCATTTCATAGCCGAGGTAGAAGGCGTGGCCCGGGTCGATGTCGGGCCGGGCCGCCTCGAGCTCCGCGAACAGGGCGAAGGGGTCGCGGGCCGCCAGGTGCAGCCCCGCACCGACGACCTGCACCTCGCCGCGCTCGGCGAAGATGCGGATGTTGGGGTCGCGGATCGCGCGGGCGAGCCCCGCGAGGGCCTCCGCGCCATGCTCCTGCGGCTTGCCCGACCGGAGCGTGACGAGCCGGGGCTCCACGTGCTTGGGCAGCGTGCGGTTCGTGACGGCGTGGTGCACGAGCGCACGGCCGAGGGCGCACTCGCGCACGCTGCTCTTCGCCCAGTGGATCACCTCCGTCGTCAGCACCGAGCGGATCGCCGTCTCCTGGCAGAAGCCGAGGAGCAGCGTGTTGATGCCGGCGGAATCGACGTCGGTGAGTTCCGTGAGGTTGCCGATGCCCATCATCATCTCGGCATCGGGGTGGCGGCGGCGCACGTCGAGGTAGCGGCCGAGGCTCGCGGCGAAGCCGAAGCCGATCGGTTCGAGGACGGGATCGAGACGGCAGGACACGCCCGCGGCCGCGAGTCGGGTGATCGTGTCGTCGAAGCCGGCGAGCGTGGCCGGCACGTCGGGCACGGCGACGACCTCGCAGCCCCAGTCGGCGGCCGCTTCGACGTTCGACGAGTTGACCGAAAGCACGAGCGTGGCGCCGGCCCGCACGGCGGCGGCGATCTCGCCGGGATCGAAACTGTCGATCGAGACCTTCATCCCCTCGCCGACGAGCATCCGCACGGCATCGCCGACGTCGGCCCACGCGCCGCCCGGATCGCAGCCCACGTCGATCCGGTCGGCACCGGCGGCCACGAGACGGCTGGCCTCGGCGAGGAGCGCCTGCCGCGAGAGCCGCGGTGCGTGGTTGATCTCGGCGATGATCTCGATGTCGTAGGCCCCGTAGTCGGCGAGGTCGCGCGACTGCTGACCGAAGAATTCGTCGAGCCGGCGCAGGTCATCGGGCCCGCGCTCCACCGGCACGTCGGTCAGGCCCTGAAACGCGTCGAGCGAGCCGCTGCAGGCCCCGGGCAGAATCACGCGGGTCGTTCCCTCCGGCACGATGAGCCGGCGGGCGATCCAAGGGGTGGTCATGAGCGCGGCGACGGTGATGTTGAGCACCTGCACCGTGCAGTCGAAGCCGACGCGGGGCGCGAGGGCCTCGAGCACGTGCCGCAGCGAGTGCTCCGCGAGCTTGCCGGTGACGAAGTGGATGCGTTCGCGGGCTGGAGTCACGGCGAAAGGGCCGGCGGGGCGTGCGGGGGGCGGCGGAGTGCCGCACGCAGGGTATTGTAAGCGAGGCCGGCGACAGGGCGTCGCGGCTCCCAGCCGGCCGCTTCAGGCGGTGCTCCGATGATTCTCGAAGGGCTCGTCACCACCTGCGATGCCGATGGACGGATGCATCTGGCGGCGATGGGTCCGGAGGCGGACGAAGTGGCGGTGGCGGCGGGACGGATCGAGCGGCTCGTGCTCAAGCCGTTCGCCACGAGCCAGACGGCGGTGAACCTCGCGCGGCTGGGGGCGGGTGTGTTTCATGCGATCGACGACGTGCTCCTGCTCGCGCGGGTCGTGACGGGAGCGGCGGCCCCGCCGCCTGCGTGCCGGCCCGCGTCGGCCGTGCGCGGCTGGGTGCTCGACGATGCGTGCCGGGCGTTCGAATTCGAGATCGTGGCCGCGGACCGCGCGGCGGACCGCGAGCGGCTGGAGGCGCGTGTGGTGGCAACGCACGAGGGGCGGCCGTTCCCGGGGCTCAATCGTGCGCGGCATGCCGTCGTGGAAGGGGCGATCCTCGTCACGCGGATTCATCTGCTCGGGGCCGAGGAGGTGCGGCGACGGCTGGCGGAGTTGCGCGTGCTCGTGGAGAAGACGGGGGGCGGTCGCGAGCACGAGGCGTTCGGGTTGCTCGAGGCGCGTGTGGGCTGATGGGCAGGCGGGACGCCCGTCCTCCGCGGGTCTTTTCGACCGCTGCCAGCGACGGTCTACTTGGGCCATGGCACAGGAACGCCGAAGTGCACATCGACCGCCGCGGACCGTCGAGGTGCGGGCGCCCGCGCGGCTCCACCTGGGGATGCTGTCGTTCGGTAATCCCGACGTGCGGTCGCATGGCGGCGTGGGCGTGATGGTCGATCGGCCGCTCGTGCACGTGCGGCTGCGTCGGGCGGATGCGTTTCTCGGACGTGGCCCGCTCGCCGAGCGGGCGGTGGCTTTTGCCCGGCAGGCGGCGGTGGCGTGGGGGCTCGCCGAGGGCGCGGCGTGCGAGATCGACGTGGTCGCGACACCGCGGGCACACGTGGGGCTCGGCAGCGGCACGCAGCTGGCGCTCGCCGTCGCCGCGGGCATGCATCGGCTCTATCGCGGTTCCGACTCCGCCGACGCCGACCCGGTCGCTCCGGCACCGATCGGCGAAGCATGCTCATTCGAGGCGGCCGAAGCGTTGGAGTTTGCCCGGGCGGTCGGCCGCGGCCGGCGTTCGTGCGTGGGGATCCACGGGTTCAGCCGGGGCGGATTGATCGTGGAGGCCGGACGGTTCGCACCACCGCGGCCGTCGTCGGCCGACGCCGGGTTTTCGCCGCTCGTCGCGCGGGTGCGACTGCCCTCGGCCTGGCGGTGCGTCGTGATCGTCCAACGCGACTCGATCGGCCTCCACGGAGACGCGGAGCTGGCTGCGTTCCGGGCGCTTGCCGCCACCCGTCGCGAGGTCGCGTCGGAGCTGTCGCGCATCGCGCTCATGGAGCTGCTGCCGGCCGCCGTCGAGGCCGACTTCGCGGCGTTCTCGGCCGCGGTGCGCCGCTACGGTCGGCTGGCCGGCGAGCCGTTCGAGCCGGCGTCGGCACGGCTGCCACATGCCGACTCGACCGCCCAGCTGATCGACCTGCTCGGTGAACTCGGCATCGAGGGGGCGGCGCAGAGCAGTTGGGGGCCCGCCGTGATGGCCTGTTGCGAGTCGCTCGAAGCGGCGGGCGCGCTGGTCGAGCGGTTCGACGCGCTCGAGCTGCTGCCGCAATACGAGCCGATCATCGCCCGGTTCGACGTGCAGGGGGCGACGCTACGCGTGCTGGAGTAGGCCGTAGGTGCGGAGGGCCGTGCGGAGCTTGTCGGCGGCCGCGGGCTCGAGGGACACCAGCGGCAGACGCACGTCGCCCGTGTCGCGGCCGAGCATCGCCATGGCGGCCTTGATCGGGATCGGGTTGCTCGCGAGGCCGAGCAGGTCGCGGCAGAGCGCGAACAGCTTGTGGTGGAGCGACCTGGCCTGCGCGAGGTCGCCCGCGTCGAATGCGTCGCAGAGCGCCTTCATGTCGGCGGGCACGAGGTTCGCCACGACGGAGATCACGCCCCGGCCGCCGATCGAGAGCAACGGCAGCGTGAGGCTGTCGTCACCGGAGAGCACGGTGAGGTCGGTGGCGGCGAGAATCTGCGAGGCCTGATCCATCGACCCGGTGGCCTCCTTCACCATCCCGATGCCGGGCAGTTCGGCGAGCCGCTGAATCGTCTCGGGCTCGATGTTGCGACCGGTGCGGGCCGGGATGTTGTAGACGCAGATCGGGATGTCCACGCTTTCGGCGATCGCCTTGAAGTGCTCGTACAGCCCCTGCTGCGTCGGTCGGTTGTAGTAGGGGCCGACGACGAGGGCGGCATCCGCGCCCGCCTTGGCGGCATACTTTGTGAGCCGCACCGCCTCGGCGGTCGAGTTGCTGCCGGTGCCGGGCATCACGAGCATGCGGCCGGCGGCGGCATCGATCGTCTCGGCGATCACGCGCTCGTGCTCCTCGTGCGAGAGCGTGGGCGACTCGCCCGTCGTGCCCACCGGGCAGAGGCACTTCACGCCTGCCCGGGCCTGAAAGTCCACCTGCTCGCGCAGCCTCGGATAGTCGATCTTGCCGTCGCGAAACGGCGTGACGATCGCAACCGACAGACCCGCAAACTTTTCCGCTCTCGTGGGCATCGCTTGGCTGGCTCCCGACAGGGTGGACGCCGCGGCCGTATTCAAAACCGAGGCTCTCCGGCGAGAATACGGATTCGTGCGCGTGACGGCAAAGGGTGCAGGTCGGCGCGGCGGGAAAGCGGTGCGGAAGGGCGATGGCGGTGCGCGAGCGAGCTACGGAGCCGGTGGGCAGGCGGCCGCGGGCCGGCGCCCGGGAGACGGCGGCGCGGGTCCGGGCGGCCGGAGGCTTCGACGCGCCGCTCGGTGTCGTGCTCGGCACAGGCCTCGGCGTCCTCGCCGACCGGCTCGACGATGTCTGGGCGGTCGCGTCGCACGACACCGGCTGGCTGGCGTCGAGCACGTCGATCGGGCACCGCGGCCGCCTCGTGTGCGGTCGGGTCCGTGGCCGGCCGGTCGTGATGCTGCAGGGGCGCGTGCACGCCTACGAGGGCTTCCCACCCGAGACGCTCACCCGCGGCGTGGAGCTCCTCGCCGCGCTCGGCGTGCGGACGCTGCTGCTCACGAACGCCTCCGGCGGGCTGCGGCCGGACATGCGAAGCGGTGAATTGCTCGTTCTGAACGACCACCTCGACCTCGTCGCCCGGCCGTGGGACGAGGGCCTCGAGCCGGCGTCGGGCACGGTTCATCGGCACGCCGGACGGTGGTACGAGCCCGCGCTCGTGGAGCGGGCGCTCTCGGCCACGCGGGCGGCCGGCACGCCGGCGCGGCAGGGCGTCTACGCCTATCTGCTGGGGCCGAGTTATGAGACACGGGCCGAATACCGGATGCTGCGGGTGCTGGGGGCCGACGCCGTCGGCATGTCCACCGTGCCCGAGGTGGTGGCAGGGCAACTGCTCGGGCTCGACGTCGCCGCGGTGTCGGTGGTGACGAACGTCGCGCGGCCCGATGCGCCGGAATGCACCGACGCGGACGAGGTGTGTCGCCAGGCCGCCGACGCGGCCGAGGGCGTGTGGGCGATCATCGACGCCTTTCTCGGGATCGGTGCCCTCGAGCATGGGAGGCGGGGGACGTGAACATCCTGCTCACGAACGACGACGGGATCGACGCCCCGGGCCTCGCCGCCCTCGCGGCCGCCTGCAGCGACTGGGCGGGGCGGGTGGTCGTGGTGGCGCCGCGCGAGCCGCATTCGGGCTGCGGCCATCGGGTCACGACCGACCGGCCGCTCGTGCTCGAGCGGGTGGGGCCCGACCGCTACCACGTGGATGGCACGCCCGCCGACTGCGTGCGGCTGGCGTTGGCGGCGCTGTTTCGCGACGGGCCGGGGCCCGACTGGGTGTTCTCCGGGATCAACGCGGGCGGTAATCTCGGCGTCGACATCCATCATTCGGGCACCGTGGCCGCGGCCCGGGAGGCGGCGCTCCACGGTGCGCGGGCCCTCGCCGTTTCGCACTACCATCGCCGCGAGACGCCGATCGACTGGGCGCGGGCGACACAGTGGATGCGGGCGGTGCTCAGCGAGGTCGTGCCGCGATCGCTCGCGACCGGCGAGTTTTGGAACGTGAACTTCCCGCATCCCGTGGGCGGCACCGGCGGCGACGTGCCGGAGTTCGTGGACTGCATGATCGATCCTTCGCCGCTGCCGCTGGGATACGAGAATGAGGCGGAAGGATGGCGGTATCGCTCTCGGTACCACGAGCGGGCGCGGGTGGCGGGCGGAGATGTGGCGACCTGCTTCGGCGGCAGAATCGCGGTCTCACGCGGCCGGGTCGTGTGACTTCACGTCCACGTCGAACACGCGCACCTTTGCCCAGTTGGCCGCCTGCTCGGCGATGAAACGGGTGTGGCGTTCGGCCGTCTGGTAGGCATCGTGCGCGGCGTGCGACTCGAACACGATCTCGAGCGCCACGTCGAAGTCGCGATCGTTCACCTGCCGGTCATACGGCGCCACGGTGCCGACCGAGAACGACACCGTGCCCGGGTGGCCGGTGAGGTGCTGTTCACAGGCGGCCACGAGCGACTGCACGGCGGCGGGGGAGCGGTCCTTGAGCGAGAAATAGACGGCGTGAGAGAGCATGGGAGTCATGAGGGGCATGCGGTCTCAGCCTGGGTGGGGATCGCGGGCGGCTTGGGAGGGCGACGTGGCCTCGGCGGTGGCCGCTTCGCCGGGGCGGCGGGGGACGGCCGGGCCGATGATCGAAACCACTTCGACGTCGTCGAGCATCTCCTGCGTTTCGAGCGCCCCGGCCAGGGCGTCGAGTTTGCCGCGGTTGTCGGAGAGGAGCTTGGTGGCCCGGTCAGCAGCCTCATTGAGCATCCGCGTCACTTCGTCGTCGATGATCTGCGCGGTGTGTTCGCTGAACTCGCGCTGCTCGTAGACGTCGCGGCCGAGGAAGGGATGCTCGTTGGTCACGTGGCAGGCCACGGGGCCCACCTTCTCGCTCATGCCCCAGTGGGCCACCATGCGCCGCGCGAGCCGCGTGGCCTGGACGAGGTCGTTTTCCGCGCCGGCCGAATACTCGCCAAACACGAGCTTCTCGGCGGCCCGGCCCGCGAGGATGAACACGAGGCGGTTGTTGAGATCCGACTCGCCGATGTTCATCCGGTCTTCCTCGGGCACGAGCTGCGTCACACCGAGGGCCCGGCCACGGGGGATGATCGTCACCTTGTGAAGCTTGTCCACGCCCGGCAGGAGCCACGCGCCGAGGGCGTGGCCGGCCTCGTGGTAGGCGGTCATCTTCTTCTCACGCCCGGCGAGCACCTCCTCGCGCTTCGGACCCATCAATACCTTGTCGCGGGCGTAGTCGAAGTCGGAGGAGTCGACGGCGTTCTTGTCTTGCCGCGTGGCCCAGAGGGCTGCCTCGTTGACGAGGTTGCGGATGTCGGCGCCGGTGAGGCCGACGGTGCCGCTCGCGAGCCGGTCGAGGTCCACGTCGGCTGCGAGGGGGACGTTGCGCGTGTGCACCTTGAAGAGCGCGAGCCGGGCCTTCTGGTTCGGGCGGTCGACGGTCACGTGGCGGTCGAACCGGCCCGGTCGCAGGAGCGCCGGGTCGAGCACGTCGGGACGGTTCGTCGCGGCGAGGACGATCACCGACTCCGACGGGCTGAACCCGTCCATCTCGGAGAGGATCTGGTTGAGCGTCTGCTCCCGCTCGTCGTGGCCGCCGCCGAGGCCCGCGCCGCGGTGCCGGCCGACGGCGTCGATCTCGTCGATGAACAAGATCGACGGCGAAGCGTCCTTGGCGGTCTTGAACAGGTCGCGCACCCGCGATGC
>Ga0214917_10005248_pt1 | contig 13942 bp, 15 predicted proteins | sample LL_1208_BB_MetaG_FD_177983 | JGI IMG/M metagenome (GOLD analysis project Ga0214917, IMG submission 177983) | Freshwater microbial communities from Lake Lanier, Atlanta, Georgia, United States - LL_1208_BB | ecosystem: Environmental > Aquatic > Freshwater > Lake | place: USA: Georgia | collected... | reverse complement strand
CGCCCTGCACGCCCCCGCTCCGGTTGGTCCGGGTCCGGACCCTGGAACCCTCCAGGTAAAATGCGTCGTTGTGCTCGCTCCCGCGTAGCAGCGACCCGGCGAAACCGGAGCCGATTTCAAATCCTTTGCTGGCCGGCAGGCTCATCACCGCCTTGGCCAAATCGGCCTCGAGCCGGTCGAAGACCGGCTCCCCCAGACCGACGGGGCAATTCCTGATCACACATTCCACCACTCCCCCGAGGGAATCCCCCTCGGAACGAACCCTCTCGATCAGCCGGATCACCTCCGCGACCTCTTTGCCATCCGGCCAACGCACCGGGTTCGACTCCACCTCCCGGAAGGTCACCGCGGCGACCGGAGTGCGCGCGACGATCCTTCCCACCTGCCGGACGAAGGCGGTCACACTCATTTTCGGCACCAGTTGTCCGAACATTTTTTTCGCGATCGAGCCGCCGATCACCCGGCCGATCGTTTCCCGGGCGGAGGTTCTTCCTCCCCCCTGCCAGTTGCGGATCCCGTATTTCGCCTGGTAGGTGTAGTCGGCATGACTGGGACGGAAGATGGTTTCCATCTCCCGGTAGGCCTCCGGTCTGGCATCCTCGTTGCGCACCCAGACCGAAATCGGCGTGCCCAGGGTCTTGCCCCCGAAGACGCCCGCAAGAATCTCGCACCGGTCCTTTTCTTTTCTCGGGGTGACAATCCGGCTCTGCCCGGGACGACGCCGGTCCAGATCCACCTGCAGGTCGGATTCGGCAAGGGAAATGAGCGGGGGACAACCATCCACGACCGCACCCACCCCCCCTCCGTGGGATTCGCCCCAGGTGGTCACCCGATACAAATGACCGAAGGTGTTGGCCATTCCCCGACTCTGCCCCGAAACCGCCGCCAACCCAAGCCTTCGCATGAGCCGTTCTCGCCCCCGGGTCAAACCCCTGCCAGCATCCCGACATGCCGGAAAAGCGCCGCCACCTTTGGCTTCTCGGCCTGAGCGGATCGGGGAAAAGCACCGTGGGACCCCTGCTGGCCCGGGAACTGAGCCTCCCCTGCCTGGATACGGATGCGGAAATCGTGAAGACAGCGGGCAAAACCATCCCAGAAATCTTTGCCAAGGAGTCGGAGGAAGGATTCCGGAGGAGGGAGGAAGAGGTCGTGAAAATTTTCTCGGCGGGCCCCGCTGCCGTCATCTCCTGCGGGGGGGGTGTGGTCACCCGCGAAGCCAACCGGGACCGAATGGCTTCCACCGGCCTAAGGATTTACCTGCAGGCCGATCCCGCCCTCCTTGCGGACCGTCTCCGCTCCAGCGCGGATCGGCCGCTCCTTCCCGCCGGATCGGCGGAAGCATCCTTGGCAAAACTTCATGCCGAGCGCGCCGCCTGGTACGAGCAGAGCGAGATCCGCGTCGGGGTGGACGCCCTCCGGCCGGAAGAGGTTGTCCGGGAAATCCGCAAACAACTCCCCGCCCCGTGGTCCCCTTAAACGCAGCCTCGATCCTCCGCGAAAACTCCCGCCGCCTCGGCTTGGACGCACTTGGCATCGCCCCCGCCCGCGCCCCCGCCCATGCCCAAAGCCTTCACGACTGGTTATCCCAATCCTTCCAGGGCGAAATGGCCTGGATGGCGCGTGACCCGGAAACCCGCGCCGACCCGAAAAAATACGATCCCCTCGCCCGCACCATCATCGTCGCCGGGATCTCCAGCCGGCAAACCACCCCGCCCCCCCAAAGGGGCAGGATCGCCGCCTATGCGCAGGGGAGCGACTACCACGACCTCCTCCGGGAAAAAATGGAGGCCCTCGCGCGGGAAACCGTCGTTGCCTGGGGAGGATCCCACCGGGTCTGCGTGGACACATCCCCCCTGCTGGAAAAACCCCTTGCCGCCCTCGCCGGCATCGGTTGGCAGGGAAAAAACACCCTGCTGATCCATCGGGAACACGGCCCCTGGCTCCTTTTGGGATTCCTGCTGACGGATCTCGAGGTTACCGCCGATCCCCCGGTCTCCGACCACTGCGGCAGCTGCACCCGCTGCCTGGAGGTCTGCCCGACGGGGGCGTTTCCCCGCCCCTATGTCCTGGATGCCCGGCGCTGCCTCGCTTACCTGACCATCGAAAACCCCGGCCCCATCCCCGAGGAGTTCCGTCCACTCATCGGAGACAGGCTTTTCGGCTGCGACGAGTGTCTCGAGGTTTGCCCCTGGAACCGCCATGCCAAAAACGCGCAGGAAATCAAATTCAGCCCCCGGCCAAGACCCGATCTTCGCGAGATGCTCTCCTGGGATGAGGCCAGGTTCCGCTCCGCATTCCGGGGCACCCCCATCTTCCGGCTAAAACGGGACCGTTGGCTGCGAAACATCTGTGTGGTGCTGGGCAACATCGGCACGACTTCAGATCTCACGGCCTTGGAGGCGGCCTGCGGCGATGGGAGCCCCCTGGTGCGGGAACACGCTGGTTGGGCTGCAGCCCGGATCCGTGCCCGGGAAACCGAGGGGAAAAATTAGGGTTTGGCGGGGAGCAGGCCGGAGGGCTTTTCGTCCTTCTTCACCTCGGGAAGCATGTTACCGAGGTCGCTGGCCTTGGGACGGTCCCCTTCTTCCTGGATCTTCCCGGTCTGCTCTCCCGACAGGAAACCCTTTTCCACCAGAGAATCGGCAAAGGTGGCATTGGCGTCGGGCGGATAAATCCGGTAGGCGGACTCCACAAATCGCATGGCTTCCGTCTTGTTCCCCCCCGCAAAAGCCTCGGCAGCCTTGGAAAAATAAAAGAGAGGGCTGCTCGCACTGGGACGAACCGATTCCAGGAAACTTTCCGCCTTCGCTTTTTGTCCCCCCAACAGGTCGCAAAGGAAAATTTTATACAGGCCGAGATCGTTATTTGGCTGGCTGTTGAGGAAGTTTTGGAAGCGTTGCCGGGACTCCGCGTACTGGTTGTTAAGGAAAAGAACCTCCCCAAGGTTGAATTGCGCCATGGGAAGATCGGGCTGAATCCGCAGGGCCTCCTCGAAGGCGGCCTGCGCTTTCGGCCAGTCCCGTTTCCTCGTGTAGATGGCCCCCCGGAGATTGGCGGTGTTGGCTTGGCCCGGCTTGGACTGCTCGGCTATCTCCAAAAACTTCAGGGCATTTTCCAGGTCGTTGCGTGAGAAGGCTTGGGCGGACCGGACATAGGTGACTTTGAACTTTTCTTCGGGATCGGCTGGCAGGTCATCCGTGCGGGTCGCAACCCCGGGCTGCGGCAAACCCGCGGCGGGAGGGTTCTTTTTCCCGCAGGAGGCGAGCACCAGAGCAAGTGCCATTACCGGCAAAAGAGCAAGCCCGTTCATGCTGGGACTATCCCAGAACGGCTAGGAGGGCTCAACCCGTTTTTCCCCGGACTTTCCAAGCCGCCGCGGCTTCGGGAAGATCCTATGCCATGAAATTCCTGGTTACCGGTGGGGCTGGCTTTATCGGAAGTCATTTGGTTCGTCGCCTCTCCGCCCGCGGGCCGGTCACCGTGCTGGACAACCTCGCCTCGGGAAACACCGGGAATCTCGCCGGCTTGGCCTGCTCCTTTTTTCAGCAATCCATTCTCCAGCCCGCCGCCCTGGCCCAGGCCTGCGAGGGCGTCACCCACGTCTTTCATCTTGCCGCGATGGTCAGCGTTCCCGAATCGATGGCCCGTCCCGGGGAATGCCATCAAATCAACGTCGAGGGGACCCGCCTTGTTCTCGAAGCCGCCAGCCAAGCGGGTGCCCAAAGCGTGGTCCTGGCCAGTTCCTGCGCCGTTTATGGAAATGAGCCGGGCCTGCCAAAGACGGAATCCTCCCCGACCGCTCCCGCAAGCCCCTACGCGGAAAGCAAACTGAAGGCGGAGAAACTCTGCGCCCGGTCTTCCGTGCCCGCCGTGGCCCTGCGTTTTTTCAACGTCTACGGCCCCCGTCAGGATCCGCGCAGCCCCTACGCCGCCGCCGTGCCAAAATTTTTGGAGGCCGCCCGCGCCGGCACCCCGATCACCATTTTCGGTGAAGGCCACCAGACCCGCGATTTCGTCCATGTCGACGACGTCGCCGCCGCCCTCGAGCATGTCGCCCTCTCCGCCGCCATGACCGGCACCTACAATGTCGCCTTCGGCCGGTCCGTCTCCGTCCTCCGCCTGGCTGAACTCATCCTGGCGCTGACCGGCCTCCGCTCGGAAATCCGCCATGCCCCCGCCCGGCCCGGAGACATCCTCCACTCCTCCGCCTCCATCGAAAAAATCCGCGCCACCGGCTGGGCGCCTTCCCTTGACCTCGCCAACGGCCTCCAAAAAACGCTCGCGGGCAGCTGACCTATCCTCCTTTATCCCCCCGCCCAACCTGCCAAACTGGGGTTCTCTAGCCCGGGTGGTGGAATGGCAGACACAAGGGACTTAAAATCCCTTGGGGAGAAATCCCCGTGCGGGTTCGACCCCCGCCCCGGGCACGTGCTTGAATTTTTTATGCGCAAAATTGTATCTCCGGCTCCAAATCACGCAGGGGTTCAGGGATTAAGACCTTGAGGGATTAAGGCGGGTAAAATTAAAAAGTTGGGAATCAACGAACCCCTTAACCCCTCTTTGAATTGCCGACCGTTCGCAATCGTCTATGGTTCCATCCGTGGCCGACAAAACCCGCATTCTCAAGGAGAACGTTCCCGGAAAATGGTACGTGGATGACTCCTGCACCCCCTGCCACGTCTGCCTGGAGGAGGCCCCGAAACTCCTCAAGTACAACGAGGACCAGACCTACGTTTATTTCTTCCAACAGCCGCGGACACCGGAGGAACTCGATGCCGCCCAGCGCGCCCTCGATATTTGCCCCACCGGATCCATCGGCAACGACAACGAATAAAACCTCCCATGTCCGAAGCCCCCACGGCCACCAAGGGCCCTGCCTCCCCCTTTAACCGCAACAACCCTTACGCTTCCCGCCTCCGGGAAAACGTCCGCCTCAACAAATCCGGTTCCGCCAAGGACACCCGCCACATCGTCATCGAGCTCGGCTCCGCCGGCCCCGCCTACGCCTGTGGCGACTCCCTCGGCGTCCTCCCCCGCAATCCCGACCACCTCGTCGACGAGTTCCTCCGGAAACTCGGCCTCACCGGCGATGCCTCCCTCCGTGAGATCCTTGCCGCCACCGTCATCCTTAACCGCGTGGGCAAAAAGTTCGTCAAGGCCGTGGCCGACAAGGCCTCCGGCCCCGCCCGCGAAAGGCTGCAGGCCCTCTGCGCCGACGAAAAGAAACTCGACGAGTACGTCTTTGACCGGGATGTCGTCGACGTTCTCCATGACGCCCCCGGCGTGAAAATGGATCCCGCCGAATTGCCCGGCCTCCTCAACAAGATCGCCCCGCGCCTCTATTCGATCGCTTCCTCACCCGATCACCGCCCCGGGGAGGTCCACCTCACCGTTGCCGTTGTCCAATACACCACCCACGGCCGCCCCAAGCAGGGCCTTGCTTCCGGTTACCTCGCCGACCTCGCCGCCGCCTCTTCCGTTCCCGTCTACGTCCAGCCCACCCGGCATTTCCATCTTCCCGCCCCCGATCGCGACGTCATCATGGTCGGGCCCGGCACCGGCATCGCTCCCTTCCGCGCCTTCCTCCAGCACCGGGCCAAACACGGCCACACCGGCCGCAACTGGCTCTTCTTCGGAGATCAGCACGCCGCCACCGATTTTCTCTACGGCGACGAATTCGCGTCCGCCCAGAAGGCCGGACACCTCCACCGTCTGTCCACCGCATTTTCCCGGGATCAGGCCGAGAAAATCTATGTCCAGCACCGCATGGAACAGGAAGGCGCCGAACTCTGGCGCTGGCTGGACAAAGGCGCCTACTTCTATGTCTGCGGTGATGCCAAGCGAATGGCCAAGGACGTCCATCAGGCCCTTCTCACCATCACCGCCAAGCACGGCGGAAAAACCCCCGAGCAGGCAGAGGAGTTCGTCTCCGTCACCCTTGCCAAGACCGAGAAACGCTACCTCAAGGACGTGTACTGACCTGCCATGGCCAAAAGAGGCAAATCCCGAGATACCCTTGTCTGGACGGTCGTATCCGGGCTTGTCCTCGTCGGCATCGGCCTTTACCTGCGAGACCGGGGCCTGCTCAGGCTGCCCGAGCCCAAGCCGGTTGCCCCGGCCGAGCGCGCCAAGGATCTCCTGAAAAAATATCCCGACGCCGAGGTCTTTTCCGGTCCCGAAGCGGATAAAAAAAAAGTAACCCCACCGTAGCTCCTGCCCCGGCACCTGCCGGGATGGGGAGCGAAGAAGGGCGGACGGAAACTTCCCCTTCGTCTCGGGCGGCCCCTGCCACGAATCCTCCCGCCGCTCCGCCGGCCCCATACGGCCCTCCGGAACCTTCCATGGGCACGGAAATCCGCCGCGCCGAGCCCATCCCCACGGACCGCCCCAAAGACACGGTCGAGATGGGGGGATGGCAGGCCCTGCTCGACCGGCTGAATTTTTCCTGCGGGACCATCGACGGCCACTTCGCCAAGCGCAGTCGCCGCGCCGTCACCCAGTTCCAGATCCACCGCAGCCTCGCCACCACCGGCGAACTCGACATCGAGACCCGCCTCAACCTGGGCAAACCCGGAGACGCGTATGTCGACTACACCGTCACCGCCGAGGACCTCGCCCGCGTTGTTCCCCGGCCTAAGGGTTATCTGGAAATGAGCAAAATGGCCGCACTCGACTATTACGACTCCTGGGAAATGCTCGCGGAGAAGTCCCACTCCACCCCCGCCTTCCTCCGCCAACTGAACCCCGGGGTCACCAACCCGGCGATCGGAACCCAGCTGACAATCCCGAATTTGGAAGGCACCCGGAAACTCCCGCCGGTAAGCCGCATCGTCATCATGATTTCCGAAACGACCCTGCTGGCCTTCGATACCAACAACAAAGTCGTCGCCTGCTTCCCCTGCTCCATCGCCGCGGACAAAGCCAAAGTCCCCAACCAACCCCTCACGGTCGCCAACATCGCCCCCAACCCCAACTACACCTTCGACCCCAAGGTTCTCTCCCTCGCCGCCCAGCAGGAGGGAATCACCAACCGACTGATCCTTCCCCCCGGCCCCAACAACCCCGTCGGCACCGCCTGGATCGGCCTCTCCCTCCAGGGCTACGGCATCCACGGAACGCCGGAACCGGAGGACATTTCCCGCACCGGTTCCCACGGATGCTTCCGCCTCGCCAACTGGAACGCCACCAAGCTGGTCCGCGCCGTCCGCCCCGGCATCCCCGTGGAGGTCGTGCCGTAGTTCCCGGAATTTTCGAATTTCGATTTTTTTCGATTCGCCCAGGACCAGAGGGGAACTCAGGCCAGAAACTCGGAAGGTCGCAGCGATCTTCCGTCGACCCATTCGCTCTCCACCAGCATGGTTTTGGCGGCCGCCGGCAAACCCAGGTCCCTGCGCGCAAGATGAGCCGTCAAAAGATCCACCCCAAAAACGCCGACAAGGTCGTTGTGCTGGTTCATCCCGGCCCATCCCTCCATGGCGGGATCGAGGTCAAGGTGCGCCAGGGCAATCCTCCTTTCCCCTTGGGAGAGACTCCTCAGCCATCCGGGGATTTCCGTGTGGGTGCAAAGAAGGGCGTCCGGTTTGGCCGCCTGCACCCACCGGTGAAAACCCGGAAGATCCTCCAGCTGAAAGTTCCAGATCATCCCCGAGGCCAATTCGGGTTGCCACCCACCCTCCTCAAGACCCCGGCGGAATCCCATCGTGAAACGGCCGTCAATCTGGCGGTCAATCGCCCGGGACATCACCAGGCCGATGCGCCGGAATCCCGATCCCAGGAGCTTCTGGGTGGCCACCAGCGCCGTGCCGTACTGGTTGTTGGTGCAGCAGTGCACCATTGGTTGAATCAAGCGGACCCCTAGCCCCACAAAAACGCTTTCCGCAAGAAGCCCGTGGACCTGCTCGGGTAGGGTATTTTTCTCGGCGATCCCGAGAAAAGCCACTCCCTCGATTTTGCGGGTATAGAAGGCCTTTTTCAGCCTCGCCGGATCGGAAAAAATTTCATCCCCCACCCACAGATCCTCCACCTGGTAACCCAGCTCCGCCGCCCTTTTCCGGAATCCCTCGGAAATGGAGCGGTAGGTGGTGTTGGTTCGCACCGCCTTCTCGTCGGCGGCGGTGTTGATCAGCGCAAGGGTGGCCCGGTAAGCCGAAATTTTCGCCGAGCGCAGCTGGCTCATCACATGGGCGACCAGCGGATTGCTCCGGTAACCCATCTTGACCGCATACCTTTGAACTTTTTCGCGCGTCTCGATCCTGATCCTCGGATCATCCCTCAAGGCCAGGGAGATGGTCGCTTTTCCCAGACCCAGGTCCTTGGCAAGGATGGCTATGGTGACGCGGTTTCTATCTACCACTTATCTTATTTGAAAAGAGATGTTTGAATAGATCAATAAAAAGAATGCTGTGACCCTTGATTTTCCGTTAGTGCCAATTATTATATTTGCAATAGTTGAGGTTATTATATGAAAAAATCCCCTTCCAGAAAACTCCATCAGCTGGTTTTGATGGCATGCCTGGGTTTCCTCCAACCGTCCCATGCCGCTAATATCGCTTTGGATGACGCCTCTTCCGCCGTTTATGCGGATGGCAATGGCTGGGCCAATGGAGACAACGGGGGCAGCGGATTTTCCTCGTGGATCATTTCAACAGCAGGAAGTGCGGGGGTTTTCGTGGGCTCGACAGCGGTAAGCGCCCAATCCTTTGGGCTTTGGGCAAATTCCGGAGCCAACTCATCCACGGCAAGGCGTGATTTTACCGGTGGATCACTTCTGGCAGGCCAAACAATAAGTTTTGTCATCGCTCACACCCCCACGGTATCCACGGGGGCCGAGGTTGGATTCAGCCTTCTTTCAGGCGGCTCCAGCCGGATCACGTTCAAGTTCGTCGGGGGTGGGACCGCGTGGCTGATGAACGATGGGAACGCGGATTTTGGAGCAGGACAAAATTACGCTGCCAATTCTCCAATCAGTTTTTCTTTTACCTATAACGGCGGCAATAGTTATTCCTACAGGCTCGGCACCGGATCAGGAAATAATTATACGGCGACTTCGAATATTTCCAGCGTGGATGGGATCGTCTTTCGTAACAACGGACAGGGTAATTCCCAGAACTTGGGCATTGATGATCTGCAAATTGTGCCCGAGCCCTCCTCCGCCAACCTCCTGACCTTTGCTCTCTCCGCTATCCTCGCCTTCCGTCGCCGCAAGGCATAGTTCCTAAGCCCGCGTTTCTTGCGGGCAGACGCGTGTCGGTCAGGTATTCCGACCAGTCCCAGCTTCCGCAGGCTCTTGAGCTAAAAACGCATCCACACCGGCCAATGGTCGCTGGGCACGTTGGAATCCTGCAAAACACCCGCCTTCCAGCCGCCTTCCCCGGTTTTGGACAGCCAGCCGGGCGAAAGGAGAATATGGTCAAAATCCGCTGCCGGATATTTGCCTCCCGGGTCCGGCCGGACCGTCGCCGCCTCCGGCCAGGGAATATCCGCCGACGCGGAAACCCATCCTTCCCGCAACAATTCCCGGATCGTCTTCTCCCCGGCAAACTCGGGATTTCGCAGGGAACAGTTGAAATCCCCTGCGATCAGGATGGCGTCTTTTGCCGGATCCAGCCCCCGTTTGTTCCAGTCCTTTCGCAGATAATCCATGGCCCGCTCCCTTCGCTTGGCCGAGGCCTCCCTCCCTCCCCGGTTGCTCTTCAGATGAACCGCATACACCGTCCAACCGTTCTTTTTTGTCCCCAGCCTCGCGCCAAGGAATCCCCTCACCGGACGATCGGAAGTCACCGGCAGGGAATGAAAACCCGTTTCCCACGATTCCCGGATGGGGACCCTGCTGAAAATTCCGATATTTTGGACGGGAAGTTCCGGATCCTCATCCGCCGCCCTTTGAAAATCCGAAATCACCTTCCAGGAATAACCGCTGGTCGCCCGCTCGCAGGCCTTGCGGTCGACAATCTCCTCCAGCACGAGAAGATCGACCCCCAGACGGGGGAGGATTTCCGCGACGGACTTTTCATGTTTCTGCCGCGCCTCCTCCGTCGGCTTGGGCCGGTTCCCGGGAAACCACTGCAGATTCCAAGTGGCCACACTATGCGGCAGTGCGCCGGGCTTTCCAATGGACGGTTTGCCTTCGTTTGCGGGAGGCAGGGGCAACTCTCCGCGCCCCGGCAAAGCCGGGCACAACACCGCCAACGCAAACACCAGCGCCGGCGCAACCGAAAGATTCCCCGACATACGGGAGATAACGCGTTGGGAACGAAAAAGGTTCGTTTTTTGGGAAAAATTCATCCTTCGCGTTGCTGGCCCGGAAACTTCCCGCCAAGCCGCGCAAAAGTCACTCGGATTCGCGGATTTTCGGCCCGTCCGACTGGCGCAACGAAGCCCCAGGGGGCTCCAACCGCCCCTTTTCGCCGGAAGGCCCCGCATCGCCCGAATCGATACTTGCCCGATTCTTTTGGTTTTCCGCCTGCCCGACCATTTCCTTTCTTTCGATCCAATGGAATCCCATGAAAACACCGGCAAACAAGCCAGCAAGCACCAACAGGCCGATGGAAACAAAAAGTTTTACCTTCCACTCCTCCGGACGGCGATCCCACCATTCATCGAAAAAATGGCGCCAAGTATACCCCCTTTTATATTTTATCCTCTTTGGCATATATAACTAATGGGTAATGATTTACACATAAATAGGTGATCCTTTTTTTAAAGCAACATCACCTTATCGCTCGCTGGTATTTCCTGAGCGGCTAAAATCACTTTGCCGGGCCTGTGGCGAAACTGGCAGACGCGACAGACTTAGGATCTGTTGGGGCAACCCATGGAGGTTCGAGTCCTCTCAGGCCCACTTATTCACCCCTGTTCACGAGACATTTTTTTATGAGGGCGTGCCCCCTTGGACCGGGGAATAAGCCGTTCAGATTCATCCTGTTATGGTCAGGGTTTCTCAAAAATCCCTCCGCTGGGCTGTGCCCTGCGTCTGGCTTTTTCTGCCCTCCGCGCTTCACGCGATGGATGAGGAAACCGCGAAAACCATTGCCGATCTCAAGACCCAGGTCCAATCCCTCCTGGAGGAAGTCCAGAAACTCAAGAATCAGGTCGCTTCCAGTCGCCAAGACAACGTGCCCACCAGACTCCGTCTCCCCGAAACAACCCCGGTCACAACACCACCTATTCCGGCAACCGATCCCGCGACACCAGCTCCTCCATCTCCCTCTGCTGCACCTTCTCCAGCCCAGTCCTCCGATCCAGCGGAGCAACCCACCATGGAGCAAAACATGGATGGAACGACGGAAACCGCCCCCACCGCCCAACAGGAAGGAAACAAGGCCCTGCCCCAGTTGGATGTTTCCGAAAAAGGCCTGATTTTCCGGTCCAAGGACAACCGGCATTCCATCCGCCTCGGGGGCCTGCTGCAAGTCGACGATCGCGAGTTTGTCGATGCGCCCACCTCCCAGGAATCCAAGTTTCTCATCCGCCGCGCCCGGCCCGCCGCCTCGGGCTACTTTTACGACGACTGGAATTTCCGTTTCGCCCCCGAGTTCGCCCTCTCCTCCCCGAACGCGACCTCCTATCAAACCACCATTGCCGATGCCATCATCAACTACAAACCGATGGAGGACTTTCAGGTGCAGGCCGGAAAATACAAACCCCCGGTGGCCCTCGAGCAGTTGGCCGACGATGCGTACCTCCCCCTCGCCGAACGGGCGCTCACCTCCAACCTCTCCCCCTCCCGCGACATCGGGGTGATGGCTCACGGCAGAACTTTTGACGAGAAGCTCTCCTGGGCCGCGATGGTCGGCGCCGGGGCCCGCAACAACACTCTCAACACCGGCTTGGACTATGACACCGGGCCCGACGGGTATTTCCGGCTCTTCGCACAGCCCTTCCTGGGGGAAAAAGAAATTCCCGAAGCCTTGCACGGTCTCCGCCTGGGGGTGGGCGGCAGCATCGGCTGGGCTGCCCAATCTTCCGCCGGGACCTCCCAGCTATTCCAAAACTACAGCACCGACGGCGGAAACACGTTTTTCACCTTCCCCAGCGGCCTAAACACCGAGGGTGAGCACTGGCGGATCTCCCCTCAGCTCTACTACACCTACGGCCCCTTCGGCCTGCTCGGCGAATTCATCGCGGAAAAGCAGGGAGTCAACACCTCCGGTGTCGGCCCCGGCGGGGGCTTCACCAACTACGAAACCACCGCCTGGAATGTGACCATGAACTTCATGCTGACGGGGGAGGACGCCACCCTGGACGGAATTGTTCCCCTGGAACCGGTGGACTTCAAAAACGGCCAGCTTGGCGCTTGGGAGATGACCCTCCGCTACGACGGCATGGCCATCGGGGATAATGCTTTTCGCGCCGTCAACCAGGGCGGACTGGGCGTCTCCGCCATCGACAACGCCACGGATGTGAACGGATTCACCTGGGGCCTGAACTGGTACATCAACCGGATCGTCCGCCTGGGGGTCACGGCCGAATACAACGCCTTTACCGGCGGCGGCGGTCAGGACACCGTGGCCGAACACAACGAGCTGGGGTTCATCACCCGCTTGCAGATCAAATACTGATCGGGGAAATCAGGGCTTGGCGCCGGACTTGGGAAATCTTTTGAGAAGTCGCTCTTCCGACTCCTTTTCCAGCTTTTTCCTTTTGGAGGACATTTCCTCCCGCAATCCCTGATCGATCGCCACACGCTCCCGCCAGTACATCTGGACAAATTCCTCCTCCTGCCCGGCAGGAACCTGCAGTTGAAATTCCTTGGCGACTTCCAAGGCATGCTTGCGGTTCGCCTCCCGCACCTGCTCTATCCGCTCCACCAACCGAGCGCGCTGTTCCTCGGACAGTTCCTGGTAGCCCGGCAATTCCTCCAACCGCTTCTGCAACTGCTCCCGCGGAACCAGGGTCAGCGTCACAATCTGGGTGAAACGGCCTTCGTCCGGGGGACCGGCCCAAAACTGCCCCTTCGGCCGCTGGATCATTCCCCGCTTCGGAACAAAAGGTCCGTCGGGAATCCGCGGAGGGCGGTTTTTTTCCTTTTTCGATTCCCTCACCGGCTCCCCCGGATCGCCGTCCGCCCCGGACGGCTGGGCCCCCAGGGGGGAAACAAAAACAACCGCAAACAGCGCCAAGCCCAGGGCCCTGATCATAGCCCGGCCCACCAGTTGTTTTCCGCATCCTGCTCTGCCAAGGCATCCAAGGCCGAAAAAAGCATGGCATCACTGATCTCAAGCTGGTCACGGGGAGCCTCCCAGCGCAACCAGGCCACAGCCAGAACCACCGCAACCCCAGTCGCCAGGACCCACCTCCATCCGGAGACAAAAATCCCCCCACGAACTCCTTGGGACTGCTCCGCCCGGTGCCGGGCCATGGTTTTGGCCAAAAACCATCCCGGAGCCCGCGGCGGGGGCACCCTCGCCAGCAACCGGGAAAGCTCCTCGTCCGAACCCTCCCCTCTCCCAGACGCGTATGCTCGGTTTTTGTCCATAGGATATATAACCACGTTTTTCTTATTTGGATTCGCTCAAATATCCAGAAAGTTTCTCCCGTAAACTTTCCCGGGCCCTGAATATCAACGATTTAACCGCGGGGAGACTCATTCCCATAATTTTCATGATCTCCTCGAATTCCAGACCCTCGGTATGCCGGAGGTGAAGTACCAATCGCTGGCTTTCCGGCAACGCACGCAGCGCCTCCTCAACGGATTGTTCCAGTTCGCGAAAGATGAGATTTTCCGGCGGGGAGCGGTGGTTTTCGTCGGCCTGCCGCTCCGTAAAGGTCTCTCCCGTTTCCGGATTGCAGGGATCCTCCGCCTCGACTTCCCTTCTTCGGTTCCTCCGGGCCGTCTGGGTGAAAACCAGGTTCCGCAGGATCGTCATCAGCCAAACGGTGAATTTCCCCTCCGGCCGGTAAGAGCCTGCCGATTTCCACACACGCAGAAAAACATCCTGGG
>Ga0214917_10005247_pt1 | contig 13946 bp, 15 predicted proteins | sample LL_1208_BB_MetaG_FD_177983 | JGI IMG/M metagenome (GOLD analysis project Ga0214917, IMG submission 177983) | Freshwater microbial communities from Lake Lanier, Atlanta, Georgia, United States - LL_1208_BB | ecosystem: Environmental > Aquatic > Freshwater > Lake | place: USA: Georgia | collected... | reverse complement strand
ATTAATATCACATCTTTTTTGTAAATATAAATCAACCATTATTAATTCATTTGTTATAAAATTAATTTGTTGATTTAAATTTTCAAGAAAATATCTACCGGTACATTTAAATATATATTTTATATTAGGAAATTTTTCTTTAATATATGGAATGGTTGATAAAAGACTATAAGATTCTGTTAAAGAACTTGAATTAATATTTAAATGATTTAAATTATTTTGAATCCAATGAATTTTAGGATGATTTAATAATTTTTCATCTTTGATCATTTGGCCTGTGCTTTCAATAACGACTATATTAAATGGTAATGTAATCCATTTTTTTAATTGTTTTTCATATAATTTTATTCGATCATTTATTTCATTATTTTTATTAAGAGGATTAATAGCCATTGTAAGAATAATAATCCACATTTGAGTTATATCTATAGTTTGATTAGGTATTATTATAGGTCCATATACTAGATTACCATTTAAATTATGATATTCAACTATAGGTTGATAAATAACTTTATTAAGAATATAATTACCCTTTTCATTTTTACATTTTGCAGTTAATATACCTTTATGTAAAGATATATCAGTAGAAGTTAAATAAAAAGAATGATTATACAAATTTTCATACATATTATACTCTATAATAGTAAATTTTATTAAAATAAAAAAATTATAATATTATAATAGAAAAAGAATAATAGAAAAATAATAATATTATAATAGAAATATAATAATATTATAATAGAAAAAGAATAATAGAAAAAGAATAATAGAAAAAGAATAATAGAAAATTATAAAATTTTTTTTTATGATTTTTTTTATAATAAATGCAAATATTTACATTATTATTTTCTGTATTTGGAATATTAACCAGTACAGTAAATTCTTGGACTGTTCATAAAGGACAAATTTATACATCTGAAAATCAACTCTTTAATTTAAGTGGATGTTCATGGTTTGGATTTGAAACACAAGATTATATATTAAATGGATTATGGAATCATCCAATGGAATTTTATCTTGATATGATAAAAAGTGTAAATATAAATGTATTAAGAATACCAGTATCTTCCGAATGGATATTTTATAACTTTGATTTATATCCATTTAATGGATTAATTTCATCCGATTCATCATTACAAGGATTAAAATCAATACAAATATTAGATCGATTATTTGATTTATGTCAAGAAAGAGGAATTTATATAATGTTAGATTTACATCGATTACATAAAGAATATATATCTGAATTATGGTATAGTCCTACAGATGATTTATATACAACCAATACTTATTTTACAACTTGGTTTAAATTATTAGATCGATATGAAAAAAGAAGTAATTTAATAGCAATAGATTTATTAAATGAACCACATGGAAGAGCAACTTGGGGTAATACAAGTCCAGCTACTGATTGGAATATTTTTGTTCAATATGCAATACAAAAATTAAATGATAGATATCCTAAAAATGAATGGTTATTTTTAGTAGAAGGAGTTGGATGGGGTAAAGATTTATCTAATGTATTAGATTTACCTTTACAATTTAATGATCCTCATATTACAGAAAGAATAGTATATAGTCCTCATACTTATGGTAAAAGTGTTGTATCTAGTGTAGATCCATATAATAAAAATCAATTATATAATGAATGGGAATATGCATTTGGATATTTATCTCAATATGGTTATACGATTATGATAGGTGAATATGGAGGTATAACAGAAATTGATAGTCAATGGTTATTATATTTAGTAGAATATTTAAAAGAAATTAAACAAACAAATGCATTTTACTGGAGTTTAGGACCTAATTCTGGTGATGTACATGGTCTTTTATTAGATGATTGGACAACTTTTGATTCATTTAAAATAAATATTATTAATAGTTTACAACCACATCCTACCTTTTAAATTTATTTTTTGATATAAATATAATAGATTTAAATATATATTAATAAATCTATTAAAAATGACAAATTCTTTATTGAGAATTTCAAATTTATTAATTGAAAATGGACACGAAATTGTAGATATATGGGTAAGAAATAATAAAATTGAATATATAAGAATTATATCGAGAGAGAAAGGTAATTTATTTTTTCTCAAAGTTGATAATTATGAATTAGAATATAATGAAAATATATGTCAATCATCTTCTATTTTTTATTTAGAAGATATATATATTTCATCTGAAAATGATAATTTACTTGAATTAAAAAATATATGTGAAAAAGCATTTATAGATGTAAAAAATAGATATATATTACAGAATGGATGTTATATATATAATGGTGAAAATATATATCATGTAAAGAATTTACCATTATCGGATAGAAAAAGTTTATATGTAATGATACCATTAGAATGGTTTTATGAAAATAGATTTGTAATAACATTTGATATTGAAAAATTATTAACAAAATTATATACTAAATTTAATATAATGATTGATCAATTTATACCAACTATAGAAAAATTTTCAAATTTTATAGAGATTGATATAATAAAAAAAATACAAAATTATTATAATGAATTAAATCAAAAAAAATTAGAACATATCGATTTATATATAAAAATATGTAAAGGAGAATCAGAGACAATTCAAGATATTAATCATAATGATAAATTAAGTAATAGTAGCGATATAACATTTCAAGACACAATAAGAAGAACTCATCAAAATAAGATATTACATGATAAATTAGATAAATATATAATATTAAGAAAAAAAATTGAATTAAAAATATTATTTTATTATCAAGAAATTTGGCAAATAATAATAAAAATTATATATATAATTTATAAATTTACAATTGTTATTAAAGAATTTAAATCATTGATTTTAGAAATTGATACTATATTACCAATTTCAAATAATATTTTATAAATTATTTTATTTAAAAATTTAAATAAAAAATAGAAAATTATTAATAAATTGAATGAATCATAAAAAATATAATTTTTTAATATTTGGAGGTAAAGGATGGATAGGACAACAATTTATAAAATATTTAACATCCAATATAATTTATAATTTATCTGAATTTCATATAGATGAAAATATATCTATTTCTAAATTAAGAGATAATATAAAATCATATAATCCAACTCATATAATATCATTTATTGGTAGAACTCATGGAAAAATAAATGAAAATACATATATTAATACAATAGATTATTTAGAACATAAAGGAAAATTAGTTGAAAATATCCAAGATAATTTATATGCACCTGTTTTATTAGCAATGATATCTAAAGAATTAAATATACATTTTACTTATTTAGGTACAGGCTGTATATTTAATAATAATGATAATGAAAATAAAAATTTTAGTGAAAATGATTATCCTAATTTTTTTGGATCTTCTTATTCTATTGTAAAAGGATTTACCGATTGTTTTATGAAATATTTTGAAAATGATATATTAAATGTAAGAATAAGAATGCCAATCACAGATATTCCTAATTCAAGAAATTTTATTACAAAAATATTATCTTATGAAAAAATATGTAGTATACCTAATAGTATGAGTGTTTTAAGTGAATTATTACCTTATTTAATTGAATTTATTAAAGATAAAAAAGTAGGAACTATTAATTTAACTAATCCAGGAACAATATCTCATAATGAGATATTAGAAATATATAAACAAATAATTGATCCTTTATATGAATGGAAAAATTTTTCATTAGAAGAACAATCGGAATTATTATTATCTGCAAGAAGTAATAATTCTTTAAATACAAATAAATTAATAGAATGGTGTCCAAATGTTTTATCCATTAAAGATAGTGTCTATAAATGTATGAATGAATATAAAAAATATCAACAGACTATATTAGTAACAGGTGGTTGTGGTTTTATTGGTTCTAATTTTATAAATCATTTATTAAATAAATATACATATTTAAAAATAATAAATATTGATGCAATGTATTATTGTGCGTCCGAAAATAATATAAAGGAAAAACATAGAAATTCTAAGAATTATATTTTAATTAAAGAAAGTATTTGTAATGCAGATATTATTTCCGATATATTAAATAAATATAATATAAATATTGTTATTCATTTTGCAGCACAATCACACGTTCAACATTCTTTTACCAATCCTCTTTTATATACAAATGATAATATTGTAGGAACACATATATTATTAGAAGAATGTAGAAAATATAATAAATTAGAAAGATTTATTCATATATCTACGGATGAAGTTTATGGAGAATCTTTATTAAATGATAATCCAAAAATAGAACAATCTATATTATGTCCTACAAATCCTTATGCTGCTACAAAAGCAAGTGCTGAATTAATTGCCAAGTCCTATTATTATTCTTTTCAATTACCTCTAATTATAACTAGAAGTAGTAATATTTATGGAATTAATCAATATCCTGAGAAAGTTATTCCAACATTTATAAAACAAATAAGAAATAATGAAAAATTAACAATTCAAGGTGATGGTAGTGCTTTACGTGCTTTTATTTATGAAAAAGATATTGTTAATGCTATTGAATTGATTTTATTTAAAGGTGAAATAGGTGAAATTTATAATATCGGATCGGATGAAGAATATTCGGTTTTAGATATTGCAAAAATAATTATTTCATTAAAATATTCTAATAATATAAAAGATATAAATGAATATATTGATTTTATAGAAGATCGTCCTTTTAATGATAAACGTTATTATATTACTAATAAAAAAATTAAAGAATTAGGATGGATTCCTAATTATACATTTAAAGAGGGATTAAAAGAAATATGGGATGATTTAGAAAAAAATTGAATTTTTTAATAATTATTTTTATAATAACATAAAATAGATTAATTAATTTATTAATAAATTAATTTTTTTATGAATGATTTATTTTATAAATTATGATTAATATTTTTTTTGATGGATTCATTTATTTTAGGATAATGACATTTGAAATTAATCAATATGTCGACGCAATGGATGTAAATGGAGATATTTACGAAGCCAAAATTATTAATAAAAAAGGTAATTATTATATAGTGAATTATGGAGGATGGAGTAAACAATGGATAGAATATAGATTAGAAAAAGATATATTTGAAAAAAATACATTTATAAAAAATTGGAGAAAAGAAATAGAAATGAATGATTTTGTAGAAACTAGATATATAGATAATTGTTGGTATATGGGAAAAGTAATTGATATAAAAAATGATATATTATATTTAGAATTAAAATATCCAAAAAAAATGATACAAACAGTAGATAGAAATGATTATGATATGTTAGCACCCAAATATTTACATTTAGATTGTTATTATTATGATATTTTATGGAATAAAGAATATTTACCCGAATGGATTCATATACTATATAAAAATAATAATATATCAAAAGATATCATAATTTCTAAAATTAATAATTATTTAATAGATGAATTACCTTCTTTTACTATTTTTATGATATTTTGTTATTTTAATCGATTAGATTTATTTATATATTATTATGATATCTATGGAAAAGATAAATTATTAATACAAAATAAAAATGGAGAAACTGTATTATCTATTGCTTATTATAGAAAACATTATGAAATATGTTATTTTATAATGGAAAAGATTCCAGATTTTCCAGTACATTATCAAGATGTGAATCAAAAAACTATATTTCATTATGTGAATACAAATATTCATAGTCCTCTATCTTTATTTGAAAAATTAATCAAAAATTATAAACCAAATATAATTGATAAAAATTTTAAAACACCTTTAGAAATATTAATTCGATTTGATATGGTATGTATTGAAAAAATAAAAATGTTATTACATAAAGAAAATAATATATTAAAAAAATCAATAAATGGTGATAAAATATTAGATTATTGTAAAGATAAATATAAAAAAATTATTGAATTATATATAAAAATTAAAATGATTCAAAGATATAGAGAAATAAATAAATTTTCATCTAAAAATTCTATTGTAAATTTATCAGATGAATTATATAATGAAATGTTATCATTTATAATATAAAACTATTTTAATATAAAAATATAATGTATATAAAATAAATGTTTATAGATAAATCTTTTGATAGATTACCATTTATAATAATTAAAAAAATTTTAAAATTTTTAATAAATATTCCATCTGATTTAATTGATACCTCAAATCGATTAAAAGAACATTTTAAATTAAGATATTGTAATAGATGTGGTGAACCAAAAAATAATCAATATTTAACTAGATATCATTTAAATTGTATAAAAAATTATGGTTTATTAAAATATCAAAATAAAGAAAAATTTATAATCAAATATGTTAATTTTAATTATACATTTAAAGAACAAAAACAAAAATTAATAGATTATAATAAATATATAGAAAATGATATATTTTATCAAACTAAAATAATTTATAGAGAAAAACAATTAAAATATATATATGATATATCAAAATCAAAAATAAAATTAAAAATAAATTTATATAATGAAAATATTTTTTGTAATGAATATTTATATATAACAAGTCAATTATACGAATATTTTCCAAATTTAGATGAATATCGATTTAAATATATAAATTTAAATTTATTAGAAAAAAATAATTATAAATTAATTATAAGATATGTAATTATGGAAAATATTTATAGTATTTTATATTTTAAAAGTAAAATAATAAATGATGATTATTTATATAATGAATTATCAAATATATATCCAAGAACAATAACTAGATGGATAAGTTATTATTATATACATAGAAATGTCGATAAAATAATTGAATATTTAAAAAAATATCCAGAAAATTTAGTATATGTACCTGAAGATATTTTAAACATTATATGTACAGAATATAAATATAAAATATTTAATCAATATGATAATATTAATTTATATTGTATATTTAATTTAACTTAATAAAGATTCTAAATAAAGTAAATCTTGAGGAGAATTAACACCTAAAAAATATTTTAAATCATTTGAATTTATTTCATAAATATGAATAAATGATTTATCTATAAATGAAACTAATTGAGTTATATAATATTCATTTTGATTATTTTTATTATCTAAAAAAGAGATATATTTATTTAAAAATGATGAATGAAACCAATAAATACCAAGATTACATAGATTAGTATTTGATTCTAAAACAGAACAATCTTTTTCCTCTTTAATAAATATATTATTATTTGAAATAATAATTCTACCATAACCAAAAGGATTCAATAAATAAGATGATAATAAAGCAATTTGAGAATTATTAGGAATAGATGATAAAAAAGAATTAATAATAGATAAAGAAATAGCAGGCATATCACCATTTAAAACTAAAAAAGAAGATTTATCAAATAAATGAGAACATAAAAATAAAGCATGACCGGTACCTTTTGGATCATCTTGAAAAATAAAATCAATATTAGAAAATTCTTTTAAATCATTAAAAAAAAGAGAAAAAAATTTTGATTGAATAATAATAAAAATTTTTTCAATCGAAGAGATAAAAGAAATTGTATTACAAATATTATAAATAAATGATTTATTTTTAAAAAGAGATAAACATTTTGGTAATGAAGATTTCATACGTGTTCCATTTCCAGCTGCTAATATTATAATATACATTATCTATATTATAATAAAAAAAATATTTTTTGATTTAAAAATATAATTTTTTTAATAAAAGATAATATAATTTATAGGTTGATGGATAATACTGATTTGTTAGAATTACATTCATATGAGGATTGTACAAATGAAGATAGTGAAGAAAAAAAACAGACCAGAGGTTTAATTTATAATAAAGCCAATGAATTGATTGTAAATAATTTTGGATATACTGATTTATATACATACCCAGTTGAAATGAATACATTGTTTGAAAATGTAGAAGATTGGGATTTTCATTATTCAATAGAATCAACCTTATTAAGAATATATAATTATGAAGGAAAATGGAATATATCAACAAATAAAAAAATTGATGCTTATAAGAGTAAATGGTCATGTAGACAAAGTTTTGGTGAATTATTTGAATTTACAATTCAAAAATTATTACATGTAAATTTTAGTCAATTTACATCTCAATTAGATGAAAATAAAGTATATTATTTTATATTGAGAACAAATCAAGAAAATAGAATAGTTTGTCATTGTTATCCAAAAGGAGATAAAATGTATTATTTAGGATGTAATAATAAAGGTAGTAATCCATTTACAATATCAACAGAAAATATAAATGGAATTTTAAGAAAATTACCTCAACCTCCAATGATATTTATAAATAATGAAAATGATTTTAATACAACAATGGAAAATATAAATCCATTTGAATATCAAGGACTAATTGGAACAAATAAAATTACAAAAAAACAAATTAAAATTTTACATCCAACTTATAAAGAATATTATGATATTAGAGGAAATAATCCAAATTTAAGATTTAGATATTTAGAATTACGTTCTGAACCTGAAAAATTGAGATTATTATATTATTTATATCCAAAATATACAGATATTTTTGATTCATATGAAGAAATTTTATTAAGAATTTCTAGAATTATATATCAATTTTATGTAAGTAGATATATTAAAAATCAATTTATAACATTACCAAGAGAAGAATATTTAATTGTTAAAAAATGTCATGATTTTTATTTACAAAATAAAAAAACAAATAGAATTTATTCAAAAAAGATTCAAGATATCATGAATCAAGAACAACCCTTACATTTATATAAAATGATTCGAAGATATATTACAAATCAAAAAAATAATGATATTAGAAAAGGGCCGTAAAAGTCCAACCCATTTCATTAAATAATTCACTACAAATATTATCATGAAAATATTTCCTATCTATAGTTTTTAACATATTAAAATCTTCTTTTTTACAAGGATATTTATGTCTTTTAAGTAATTGAAATAAAACATATTGAGTACTTATAAAATTTTTTCTATCGGAATTTTTATATTTTCGATCATATGTTTCTATTAATAAATCAAAATCATTTAATAATTGAGTCTCTAAATGTGAAATATCAGGTGTTGGTTTTCCGGTCAATTGATGATATATTAAAATTATATCATCATTATGTTTTGTTTGTTTTATTTCTTTTAAAAATAAAGCTATATGTTCTTTTGTTACATTTTTAAATGCTATATCTTTTGGTATTTCATTATAATTTTCGGGTAATATTCCATGTAAAAATAATTGTTCTTTAATTTTAATATATATAGATTGATCTATTTTCGCATTTTGTTTTCCTTGAAATTGATTTATACAATCTCTAAAATGTATTCTTCGATCATATGTATATTTTGATGATATATTTATTCTATCTATATCTTTATATGAAGTTGTACTATGAGTTGTATTATATACAAATCCACAATCACATACCAAATGATTTTCATATATATGAAAATTATCATAATCATTTTGACAAATTGAACATTTTTTTCGAATCATATTTTTCACAATATTTTCATTATTTGATGATTCATCCGATGATATTGAATTATTCTTTATATTATCCCATTCATTTTTTATATATTCATCATAAAAATAATTTTGTATTATTAATATATATTCTTTAATTAATTGTTGTATTTTTTCTATTGATTTTTTTGACTCTGATTCAGACTCTAGTTTTTCTTCCATAAAATATAATTTATTCTGTTGATTTTTTATTTTTTTATATTCATCTAATATCGGTATCGCTCTCAATAAATAAAAATTATAATGATCTTGATTTTTTACATCTTCTGATTGTGAATATTTTATATTGATAAAATTATGAATCCAAGTAATGTCTACATTATTCATTATTTAATTTTATTTTTTTTTTTTTTAGTTTAAATTAAAAAAATTATTAAAAATGAGTTATGATAATTATGATTCATCTTCTGTTTACAGTATTCAAGACTCTTATTCCATTGTAAATAACACTCCTAATTATAACACTCTCGGTAATTATTATAATAAACCACTTTGTCCATCTAGATCCGTTCCTGGTGAATGTTTAATTAAACCAGTCATTATTACTCCTCAATTTGGTGGAGTTGGTTATTCCATCTCTGGTTTTAATAAAACTGTTTCAGATTCTAATTATTATAATTTAAATAATGCTTATCCTCAATTTTGTAAATCTCCCTGTATCTCTCCTTCTTATTCCTCTTAAAAAAAAATTATTAATTTAAACATTTAATTTTTATTATAAAAATAATAAAAATGGGGGTTTAGCTCAGTGGTAGAGCAGCAGACTGCAGATCTGTCGGTCATTGGTTCAATTCCGATAACCCCCTTACGCAATTCAATAACAAAAATAATAACAAAAATAATAACAAAAATAATAACAAAAATAATAACAAAAATAATTAATAATAATAAAAAATTAATAATAATAAAAATTAATAATAATAAAAAAAAAATAATAATAAAAAAAAATATTTTATTATTATAGATATAGAAATTAATGAATATAATAAGTGATCCTAATTTATGGGGTAAACATTTTTGGTATACAATGGAAGCCATAGCTTGTACAATGAATCAAGAAAAAAAAGAACATGTAGAAAAAGTATTAAATGAATTACAATATTTATTACCATGTGAAAAATGTAAAAATCATTATAGAGAATATATGAAAGAAAATCCTGTATCGAATCATTTAGAAAATCCGATACATTTATTGAGATGGATGCATAAACTAAAATGTAATATAAAATATAGACAAGATAAAACGTGTCCAATATTTGAAGATTATTTAGATTATGTAGTAGATTATTTTGATACACCAGAAATATATTATTATTTGGATAAAGAAAGAGAAATGGAAAAATTAAAAAATTTAGTTGAATTTGATTTAAAAAAAATTAATATTTTTGAATTATTAGGAAATCAATATAAAAAATATTGATATATAGTAAACATGAATGAAAAAGAAATTTTATTAGAAATATTAATTCAAATATCTAAACTTAAAAATGAAATATATTATAAAAAAAAAATAAAATGAGTATTATCACTAAATCTTGTTTAATTCCATCTCAATTATCTTTTAATTATAAAGATATATTATTACAAAATATAAAAAATCAATGGGAACATATTTGTCATCCTAAAATTGGTTATATTTTTAAAATTATAGAAATTGAAAAAATTATTCATGAAAAAATAATGAGAATAATTCCTAATGTTCAATTTACAATAAAAGTAAAAGTTGAATCTTATTATCCTAAAATTGGTGATCATATTCCTATAAAAATACATTTAATTTTTAATAATGGTATTTTTGGATATTTTCATAAATTACGTATCTTAATTCCTTATAATCATAATATAACAACTAATTTAAATTGGTCTATTAAACAAGATTTTTCCGGTATTTTTATACATCATCATCATGATAATTGGGATGCTCGTCAAAATGAAACTATTATTGTTGAATTAAAACAAACACGTTATGAAAAAGATACTTTTTCATGCATCGCATTTCCATTAAAAAAAGTATAATAATTTTTATAAAATTTTTTTTTTATTTTCTATTAATAGAGATAAAAAAAAATGCATGATAATACAATAGTTTATCCCAATGCTGTATCCTTACCAACTGCCGGAGATTTATATTATGGAATTGGTTGTTATAATACATTAGCTTCTAAAGCCGCTTATGCTAATCAAAGAGTATATAGAAGTGCTTTCTGTCCTGGATGGAAAAGATATTGTGGTAGTTATGGTATACCTCAATTATCTGATTCTTGTAAAATTAATGATACTTGTGATCTTAATTTAGATCTTGTTTCCATGAAATATTTATATGGTTTCAATTGTTCTAATTGGGCTATTTGCTGTAATAAAGGATATTTTTAAATAATTTTTTATAACAACAATTTTTTTTAGAATAATTTTTTATAATAATAATTTTTTTAAATAAAAATATGTATCTATTTTTATTTAGAAGAGATTTAAGATGGTATGATAATACTTCATTAATAGAATTATATAAATTGTATAAAAAAGATTCAAATCCTAATAAATTAATAATGACCTGTTTCATTTATGATCCTCTTCAAATTAATAATAATGAATATTTTTCTCCATCCGCTTTTCATTTTATAATTGAATCTTTAATTGATTTAAAAAAAAATGCAAAAATACCTTTTTTTATATTTTATGGTAATCCTATTTATATTTTAAATAAAATTCATTCCATTGAAAAATTATCTCATTTATCTTGTAATATGGATTATAGTCCATTTTCTACCAAAAGAGACTCTAATATTTCTAATTGGTGTATAAAAAATTCAGTACAATTTATTTATAAAGAAGATTTACTTTTATTACCTATTCAATCATCCTATCAATCTCATTCTAAACCTTTTTTAAAATTTACCTCTTTTCGTAATTATAATTGGATTAAAAATATTCAAAAACCAAATTCCTATTCTTTTCAATCCATTTCATTATCCAATTCCTTTATCAAAAAATTTAATTCCTTCATTGTAACAGATCTATTTTTTCCTCTTAAAAAATATAAATTACCTTCTAATTTATTAATTAAAGGTGGTAGAACTTTTTCTCAATCTCTTTTAAATAATTTAAAAAATCAATCTAATTATGGAAAATTTAGAAATTGTTTAAATTATCAAACATCTCTATTAAGTAGTAGTCTTTCTTTTGGATGTCTTTCCATTAGAGAAGTTTTTTATAAAATTAGATATTTATTTAATAAATATTCATCTTTAGAATCAGAATTATGGTGGCGTGAATTTTATTTTTATTTAATGTATCATTTTCCTCACATAATTGGTAATTATTATAATCCAAAATGGATACATATGACTTGGTCTAATAAATATTGGTATTCTATAATTGATATAAAAACTGGATTTCCTATTATTGATGCTGCAATTACTCAATTATATAAAACTGGATGGATGCATAATAGAGCAAGAATGTTTGTAACTAGTTTTATGGCTAAAGATTTAAATATTTCTCCTCTTTTAATTGAAAAATGGTGGGCTACTCATTTAATTGATTATTGTGTTTCATCTACTAATGGCGGAGTCTCTTGGACAGTTGGTTATGGTATTGATAGTATGATGCCTTTTAGAATTTTTAATCCTTGGATTCAAAGTAAAAAATATGATCCCAATGCTGTATATATAAAAAAATGGTTACCTGTTTTAGAAAATATTCCCTCTAATCATTTACATCAATGGAATATTTATTACTCCAATTATCCTAATATTTCGTATCCTAAACCTATTATAGATCATAATTTAGCAAAAAATAATTTTTTATTATTATATAAACAAAAAATAATGAATTAAATAAAATATAAAAAAATGAATGAATCAAGACCTTGGGGAAATTTTGAAATTCTTTATAATAATAATGATTTTAAAATTAAAAAATTAATCGTTAAACCTTTACAAAAATTATCTCTTCAAAAACATTTTCATAGAAATGAATATTGGATTGTTATTAATGGTAATGGTCAAGCTCAAATTGAAAATGATTTTATCGATTTATATCCCGGTAAAGTTATCACTATTTTAAAAGAACAAAAACATCGGTTAATTAATCATCATAATCAAGATTTATTAGTATTAGTTGAAGTTCAAACAGGTGATTATTTTGGAGAAGATGATATTGTTAGATATGAAGATGATTATAATAGAGTTATTTAATCATTATTTTTAATTTCTATATCTTCACCATCTTTAATTACAATTGTATACTTTTCTTTCTCTTTTAATTTCAAATGAATTATTGACTTTTCTGCTAAATTATTTACAATACTTTTATTATTATTAAATAAATTAAATATATATATATTTTCATCTATATTATATTTTTTTCCTGGTGTAATTAATAATAAATACCAATTATTTTCAATAGTCTGATAATTACATTCATAATATTTTGATGATAAATTATCTATTATAATTGTT
>Ga0214917_10005246_pt1 | contig 13947 bp, 12 predicted proteins | sample LL_1208_BB_MetaG_FD_177983 | JGI IMG/M metagenome (GOLD analysis project Ga0214917, IMG submission 177983) | Freshwater microbial communities from Lake Lanier, Atlanta, Georgia, United States - LL_1208_BB | ecosystem: Environmental > Aquatic > Freshwater > Lake | place: USA: Georgia | collected... | reverse complement strand
GGGCAAGGAGATCTGGGACAGCTGGCTCAAGGCGATCGTGGCCGTGAAGGGCAGCGACCTGATCATCAAGTGCGGCGTGCCCCCGCGCATCCGCCACAAGGGCCAGCTGGTGCCGCTGAAGTGCCCCGCGGTGAACCCCGGCGACCTCTTCCAGATGTGCATGGATGTGCTCGACGAGAGCCAGCAGAAGATCTTCAAGCGCCGCGGGCAGCTCGACTTCGCCTACGACCTCGACGGCAAGAACCGCTTCCGCGTGAACATCTTCCAGGCGCGCGGCAAGCCGAGCCTGGCGGCGCGACTCATCTCGAGCACCATCCGCCGCTTCGAGGACCTGTACCTGCCGCCGATCCTCGGCGACGTGAGCATGGCCGCGCAGGGCCTGATCCTGCTGGCCGGCGTCACCGGCAGCGGCAAGAGCACCACGATCGCGGCGATGCTGCAGTACGTGAACGAGCGCAAGAAGGCGCACATCGTCACGCTGGAAGACCCGATCGAGTACATCTTCACCGACGACCAGTGCACGATCAACCAGCGCGAGATCGGCATCGACTGCGCGAACTTCAACGAGGCGCTGCGCGCGCTGGTGCGAGAGAACCCCGACATCGTGCTCGTGGGCGAGATGCGCGACAAGGAGACCTTCGAGGCGGCCGTGCGCGCCGCCGAGACGGGCCACCTGGTGTTCGGCACCATCCACGCGAGCAGCGCGTGGCAGACCCTCGGCCGAATCCTCGAGCTCTTCCCGCAGGAGGAACGCGAGCAGATCCGCAAGCTGCTCGCCTACAACCTGCGCGCGATCATCTACCAGAAGCTGCTGCCCACGCTGCACCCGAACATCCCGCGCATTCCGGGCCTCGAGATCATGCTCAACACGCCCAGCGTGCAGAAGTACATCCTCGAGGAGCGCGAGGGCGAGCTGCTCGACATCATCCGCAAGAGCCACTCCGAAGGCATGATCGACTTCACCAGCAGCCTGGTGAAGCTGGTCGAGCAGGAGTACGTGCACGTGAAGGTGGCGCTGGAAGCCACGCCGAAGCCCGAGGAGCTGAAGATGAAGCTCAAGGGCATCGGATGAACCCCGGAGCGAACCACCGATGAGCCCGTTGCTGGCCCAGGCCGTCTCGAGCGTCTTTCTCGTCAACCCGGTCAAGGCGGCGCTCGCCTTCGCGGTCGCGGCCGCGGGCGGCGCGCTCACCTCGCGACTGGTGAAGGACATCCAGTTCTGCGGACTGCCCTCGGGGCCGTGGCACGCCAAGATGATCGGCGGCACGGCGCTCGGCCTGCTCGCCGTGGTGCTGGTGCCGACGTTCTATGCAGGCTTCCCGCTGCAGCTTGCGCTGACCGCCGCGCCCTTCCTGCTGTACTGGCCCAAGCGCAACGACGCGGTGCCCGAAAAGCTGCGTTTCGTGATCGGTGGCGACGGCATCAAGCAGTTCTTCGCCGCGCGCCGCAAGAAGAGCGCCGCAGGCGGCAGCCGCATCACCTTCAAGGATTCGGGCAAGAAGGATCGCGCCGTTCCGGGCAAGAACGATCCCGGGCTGGCCGCGCACCAGGCCGCCGAGGCGCTGCTCGTGGGCGCGCTCGACCGCGGCGCGACGCGCCTGGACATCATCGTGAAGGCCGACGGCGTGACCGCCGCGACCACGGTCGATGGCGTGCGTGCCAAGCTCGAGACGCCCGCCCCCGAGGCCACGCTCGCCGCGATCGACATGCTGAAGGAGCTCTGCGGCCTCGACGCCAAGGAGCGCCGCAAGCGCCAGACGGGCAGCTGCTGGGGCGTCACCGGCGACACGACCGTCGTGATCGGCCTGATGACCGCCGGCAGCGGCTCGGCCGTGCAGGCGCGCATCGACTTCGACCTGGCCAAGCGCATGGGCAAGCCGCTCGAGGACCTCGGTCTGCTGCCGCAGCAGCTGAAGCTGCTCGAGCCGATCATGGCCCCCGAGAACCGGGGCGGCGTCGTGCTCGTGTCGGCGGCGCCGGGTGCGGGCCTGACCACGACCTCGCTCGCACTGCTGGCCAAGCATGACGCCTTCACGAATGCGGTGAAGGCGATCGAGCGTCAGCTCGTGCATCGCGTCGAGGGTGTCGATCACCAGCTCTGGCAGGCCGGCGGACAGGTCGACTATCACACGCTGCTGCAGTCGATCGTGCGCCGAAGCCCCGACGTGGTCTTCGTGGACGACGTGAGCGAGCCCGGCACCGGCAAGGTGATCGCGGCCCCCACCTCGAGCGACGTTCGCTTCTACGTGGCGCTGCCGGTCGACGGCATCGGACCCGCCGTGACCGAGTGGTTCCGCGCGGTGGGTGACGTGCGCATGGCCGCCACGCCCCTGAAGGCGGTGGTCTCGCAGCGTCTTGTCCGCAAGCTCTGTCTCGCGTGCCGCGTCGGCTACCAGCCCTCGCCCGAGCAGGCGAAGCGGCTCGGCATCCCTGCCGGCAAGGCCGTGGAACTCTTCCGCGCCGGCGGCAAGGTGCAGGTGAAGAGCAAGGTGCAGGACTGCCCGATGTGCCGAGGCAGCGGTTTCAGCGGCCAGATCGGCGTGTTCGAGGTGGTTCCCCTCGACGAGGAGGCACGCGGCCATCTCGCCAAGGGCGACCTCAAGAGCGCCTACAACGCGGCGCGCCTGAAGTTCCGGGCGCCGGGCATGCAGGAAGCCGCGCTGCTGCGCGTGCGCGAGGGCGTGACGAGTCTCGAGGAAGTCGCCCGCGTGTTCGCGCCCGCCGCCGCGAAGCCTGCCGCGAAACCCGCAGCCACCGACGCCGCGAAGGCCGCGGCCAAGCCCACCGCCCCCCAGCCCCCCAAGCCGAAGGCCTGACGCCATGATCCTCTCGATCGGTTGCATCGTGTTCGTGCTGCTCATCGCCTACTGGTGGGCGAACGCCGGCGTGTTCGACGCGCTCATGCACCTCGTGTGCGTGATCGTCGCGGGCTGTCTCGCGCTCGCGCTGTGGGAGCCGGTGACCACCTCCTTCCTGATGTCACCCAGCATGGTCGACTACGCGTGGGGCCTGAGCCTCGGCGGGCTCTTCCTCGCGCTGCTCGGCCTGCTTCGACTGGTGACCGACAAGATGTGCCAGGTGCGACCGAAGGTCGCGCGCTGGGCGGACTGGGTGTTCGGCGGCCTCATGGGCACCATGAGCGGCGTGCTCACGATCGGCCTCGTGCTGATCGCCATGGGCCATGTCGCCGGCGCGCGCGAGATCGCGGGCTACGAGGGCTGGAAGCGCGAGCCCGGCGCCCCCGCGCCCAAGCAGACCGCCGACGGCCTGGGGGCGGTCGTGGCGCTGGTCGTCGACGGCACGGGCGGGTTCTTCAATCTCGTCTCGGGCAATGCCTTCGCGCCCTTCCTGGGCAACGCGTCGCTCGCCACCGTGCGACCCGGCATCGCGGCTGACGGCATGAGCCTGCTGCGCGACAGCGTGGACGCGGGCAAGGGCCGCCTCGGCGTGACGCCCGACGGCCTCACGATCGCGGGCTTCTACAAGGACACCGGCTTCGGCCTGCTCGGTGGCGGCACCGGCGGCTTCGCCGTGCTGCTGAGCGCCAAGAGCTCGGCGTTCGACGTGCAGAGCGGGTTCAACCTCGGCGCCTCGCAGGCCCGTCTGATCGACGGCTCGACCGGCACCAGCGTCTTCCCGATCGAGTTCGCGCAGCGCGAGGAGAAGTCGGGCGACTCCCTCGTGCGCTACAAGTTCCGCGGCGACGGCGACTTCCTGGGCACCATGGGCTCGAGCGCCGAGAGCGTGGCGTGTCTGGTGTTCCCGACGGCGCCGTTCGGCACCTCGAAGGGCCCCTTCTTCCTGCAGGTGAAGGGCCTGCGCTTCGCGCTGCCCGAGCCGACCCCCGGCCCCGAGGGCATCGCGAAGGCCGTGCAGAGCGGCGGCAAGGCGATGCAGCTCGCCGACGCGAGCGACGCGCCGATCGTGCCGGGCGAGCAGCTGCGCATGGACAACGGCGTGCAGGGCATCATGCTCGACAAGAACGCCCTGCCCGGCAGCCTGAAGGAGGATGGCGGCAAGCTCACGGGCGGAGCGGCCGAGCGCATCTCGCGCAGCGGCGTGACCGCCGGCGACGTGCGCTACATCGACGAGGCTTCGGGCACCAAGCTGGTCGTGCTGCGATGCAGCGCCAACTCGGCGGTCGACCTCTTCGACATCGACCGCACGCGCAAGGCCGCGACGAAGGCCGGGCCGAACGGCCAGCCCGTGCTCATCGACGACAAGCAGAACATCTACGCCCCCGCGGGCTACATCTGGCGAGACGAGCAGCGCAACGAGTTCGAGATCTATCTCGAGCCGCCGAAGGAGGGCTTCACGCTCAAGCGCTTCGCGCGCGCCGCGACGAACGGCGAGCTGTTCATCCTGTACCGCGTGCCCGAGGGCGTCACGCTGAAGCTGGTCGCCCTGCGCGACCCGACGCGCAGCATGGGCGACGCGGTCATGGTGGGCCGCTGCGACGTGAAGGTCGAGAGCTACGGCAAGAAGAGCGGCTGAGCGCTCAGGCGCCGCTTTCCGCCTTCAGCCAGCGCTCCACCCAGTGGATGTCGAAGCTGGCCGAGCAGAACTCGGGGCGCTCCATGATGCGCTGGTGCAGCGGGATCGTGGTCTTCGCCGGCCCGATGCGGAACTCCTTCAGGGCCTGGCGCATGCGCACGATGGCCGCGTCGCGGTCATGCGCGTGCACGATGAGCTTGCCGATCATGCTGTCGTAGTTCGCCGGAATGCGGTACCCCGCGCGCGCGTGGCTGTCGAGACGCACGCCTGGTCCGCCCGGCGCCGCGAACTGCTCGATCAGGCCGGCCTGCGGCATGAAGCCGCGGTCGGGGTCCTCGGCGTTCACGCGCACCTCGATGGCATGACCGCGCGCCTGGATGTCCTTCTGCGCGAACGGCAGCGGCTCGCCGGCGGCCACGCGGATCTGCGTCTGCACGATGTCGACACCCGTGATGAGCTCGCTCACGGGGTGCTCCACCTGCACGCGGGTGTTCACCTCGAGCATGTAGAAGTCCTGGTTCTTGTCCATCAGGAACTCGACCGTCGCCGCGCCGCAGTACTTCGCCTTGCGGATCAGCGCCGCGGCGCTCTCGCACACCTTGTCGCGCTTCTTCGGGTCGATGCCCGGCGCGGGCGCCTCCTCGACCAGCTTCTGGTGGCGGCGCTGGCTGCTGCAGTCGCGCTCGTACAGGTGCACGGCGTTGCCGTGGTTGTCGCCGATCGTCTGCACCTCGAAGTGGCGCGCGTTCTCGAGGTACTTCTCGACGTAGACCGTGCCGTTGCCGAAGGCCGCGAGCGCCTCCTGCTGGGCCTTGCCCACGCTGTCGCGCAGCTGCGCCTCGTCGCGAGCCACGCGCATGCCGCGGCCGCCACCGCCCGCGGCGGCCTTGATGATCACCGGGTAGCCGATCTCGCCGGCGACCTTCGCGGCCTCGTCGATGTCGTCGATGCCGCCCTCGGTGCCCGGGAAGACCGGCGTGCCGGTCTGGCGCGCCAGGCGCTTGCAGTTCACCTTGTCGCCAAGCAGGCTCATCGCCTCGGGGCTCGGGCCCACGAAGGTGATGTTGCAGTCGCGGCAGACCTCGGCGAAGTGCGCGTTCTCGCTCAGGAAGCCGTAGCCGGGGTGGATCGCGTCGGCGCCCATCACCTCGGCGGCCGCGATGATGCGCTCGATGCGAAGGTAGCTCTCCTTCGACGGGCCGGGGCCGATGCACACGCTGGCGTCAGCCTGCTCGAGCCACGGACCGTCCTTGTCGGCCTGGCTGTACACGCACACGGGGCTCACGCCGAGGGCGCGGCAGGCGCGGATGACTCGCAGCGCGATCTCGCCGCGGTTGGCGATCAGGATTCGCTTGAACATGAGGGTGGTTGGTTCAGGGCTTCACGAGGAAGAGCGGCTGGCCGAACTCGACCGGATCGCCGCTCTTCACCAGCACGCGCTCGATGGTGCCGGAGCAGCCGGCCTTGATCTCGTTGAAGATCTTCATCGCCTCGACGAGGCACACCACCGTCTCGGGGCCCACGCTCGCGCCGGCCGTGATGAACGGCGGCTTGTCGGGCGAGGGCGACGCGTAGAAGGTGCCCACCATCGGGCTCTCGACCTTGATCAGGCCGGCGTCGGAATCCTTCGCGGCGGCAGCCGGAGCTGCGGCGGGCGCGGAGGCTGCGGCCGAGGCGGGCGCGGCATGCACGGGCGCGGCCATGACCGGTGCGTGATGCACGATCTGCGGCGCGCTCGCGGGATTCGGGCGGCGAATGGTGACCTGCTCGTCCTTGTCGCGCAGGTCGAGTTCCACGAGGTCATTCGTGGACATCAGGCGGACCAATTCCTTCAGCTTGCGGATGTCGATCATGGGAAGGGTCTCCGAGGCGCCCATCGCGGGCGGGGGGCGAAGTGTAGGCGATCTGCGACGATCCTGCGCCCTTCCGGCGGCGTTCCCGCCCCCGCAGTATCAGTGACGCTGCCCGACGGGCGTGCCCAGGATCTCGCCTGCCACGAAAGCACGACGCAAAGTTCGTGCGTTCCAGCGGTTGCGAGGCTTCCCTTGCGCCGCTGGCGCAGCGGCCGCCTTCGGCATGGCCCGGCGTGCCGCGGGCGCAGCAGGCGCCTTCGCCACGACACGGGGTGCTGCCGCCGCAGGCGCGCGAACCTCGGACGACCTCGACACGACAGGAGGCGCGGCCGCAGCAGGTGCAACCGGCGCCTTCGACTGCGCCCGCTTGGCCAGCACTCGGCCGACCAGATTGATCGCGCCGACCACGGCCAGCATGATGAGCACCTCGTAGCGCATCGAGGCGCAGCATACCCCGCGTCACCAGCGCGGCAACGCGATCGGTCGATCCGCCAGACCGTGCGCGTCGGCGAAGGGGGTTCCAAAGAGCCCAGCGAGCGACGCGGCCGTGGCGGTGCGCGACCACGGCCCCGCCGCCGCGACCTGCCCCCGCGTGAGCAGCACCGCATGATCGCAGCAGGCACCGGCGAAGGCGAGATCGTGCGTCGCCACGATCACGCACACGCCGCGCGCCGCCACCTCGCGCAGCACGCGCGCGAGTTCTCGGCTCCACACCGGATCGAGCGCAGAGGTCGGTTCATCGAGCGCGAGCAGTCGGGTGGAGTCGACGCACTGGCACAGCGCGCGCGCCACCGCCACACGGTGCACCTGGCCCGCGGACAACGCGTGCATGGGCCGAGACGCGAGCCCCTCGATGCCGACGGCAGCCATCGCGCCATCGACCGCCGCAACGCTGGCACCAAGACGCAGCCGACCCAGTGCCACCACCTCGCGTGCCGAAAGCCCCGCCGGCACCGCAGGTCGCTGGGGCACGAACGCGATGCGGCGTGCGCGATGCACGGCGGCGAGCGACGAGACGGCCTGGCCGTCGACATCGACCGTGCCGCCGCTGGGCTCGACGAGACCGCACATCGCGCGAAGCAGCGTGGTCTTGCCACCACCGTTCGGGCCGACCAACGCGGTGACAGCGCTCGCCTGCACCTGCAGATCGACTGGCCCGAGCTCGAACGCCCCAAGCCGCACATGAAGGCCGTGCGCGTGCACGCTCATGGCTTCCACACCCCTGCGGCGCCACGACGCAGCAGCACGAGGAAGGCGGGACCACCGGCGAGCGCGCAGATCACCCCGACGGGAAGGCGGCCCCCATCGACCGGCACGAGGGCGCGCGCCGCATCGGCGAGGCACAGCAGAGCCGCCCCGGCGAGCGCCGCGCCCATCACCGAGTTTCGATGCGATCCGCCCACGAGCGCGCGCGCCGCGTGCGGACCGACGAGCCCCACGAAGGCGAGCGGCCCGCACAACGCCGTCGCCACCGCCGCGAGCACGCTCGAGACGAGCACCACCATCCATCGCGCGCCGACGAGCGGAACGCCGAGCGAGCGCGCCTCGTCGTCGCCGAGCTGCATCGCGTCGAGATGGCGCCACACCGAAAGCCCGGCGAGAACGGTCACCGACACGGCCGCCAGCACCGACCCGAGCAGCGCGCGATCGGGCATCTCCGGCACGCGCCCGAAACCCCACGCGGCCAGCGCCGACCGATCCGCCGGCGGAAGCAGCCACTCGCAGAGGCTCGCCACGCTTCCAGCCATCGCCGCCACGACCACGCCCGCGAGCACGAGCCCCACCGGGTCGATCTCGCCGCCGCGCGCGCGACCGAACGCGATGCACACGCCAAGCGCCGCCGCCGCGCCGACCGCCCCCACCGCCGCCTGCGCCCCGACGGGAAGCGAGCCGCCCGCCTTCCACGCCACGAGCGTGGCGATCGCGACCGCGGCCTGCGCCCCGCCGCTCAAACCGAGCACGAACGGTGACGCGAGCGGATTGCGCAGCATGCCCTGCAGCAGCAGGCCCGCGAGTGCCAGCGCGGCGCCGGCGGCCGTGGCGCTGAGCACCGCCCCCACGCGCCACGACGCGGCGTCGAGGTTCCATCCAAAGGCGAGCGCGCCGTCGATGCCGCGCGAGACGAGCAGTCTGGTGACCACGCACGCACACGCGAGCGCGACGAGCGCGAGCCAGCCTCCGCGCCGCTTCATCGAACGCCTTCCTTCCACCGATCACGACATGCGGCGATGGCGCCAAGCAGATCGGGCCCGGGCCGAAGCAGTCGCGGGTCGTCGACCGCCACGAACGCGATGCCGCGATCGCGACACGCCTGAGCAAGCGCCTCGGCACCGGCGGGCGCACCCGCGAGCACGATCGTGCGCGGCTTCAGCGCCACGAGGTCCTCGAGCGAGAGCGCGGGGTGTCCGGGCGCATCGGGAACGGTCGTTCCACCCCATCTCGACCAGAGCTCGGAGAGGTACGCGTCGCGCCCAAACGCCATCGGCGGCTCGACGGAAAGCAGCAGGATCGCCGGCGAAGCGACCGAGGCGGCAGCGAGCGGCTGCAGCACGCCATGCCACGCCGACGGCCCGATGTCGTGCGGCGCCTTCTCGCCAACGACCGCCTCGATCGCGGCTCCGAGACCCACGACGTCGTCGAGCGAGGTGCAGGGCACCGCGGCCACGCGCCAGCCACGCGACGCGGCCGCCTCGGCCAGGCCGGCAGGCATGCCGCTCGCCGTTCGCTGCACGAGCACAAGGTCGGGCTTCGTCGCGGCGAGGCGCTCCAGGTCGATCTCGAGCAACGAACCCACCACCGGGGTCGCCTCGAGCCCGTTGCACCACGGCGTGCGACCCACCACGCGATCGCCCCAGCCAAGCGCCACCATCGCCGAACTGATCGCGGGCGAGAGACTCGCGACGCGCCGGGCCGGTGCCACGCTGGGCGGGGTTTCGGGCGGTCCACCGCAGGCCGACGCGAGCGCGAGAACCGTGATCAGCAGCGCGCGCAGCATCGGGTGGCGATCGTAGCAGCGGCCTCGCGCTCGCCGCCGCTACACTGCCGCCGCGATGGGACTGCTCGCCGCCTTCAAGCGCCTCTTCACCTTCAACGCAGGGGCGACGCGCGCCGTCACGGCGAGCCAGCGCCCGGCCCCCGACGCCGGCGCCGTGGCCGACGCCCTCATCGCCATCGCCGAGCACCTTCGCCGCGACTCGGAGGAACGCCGCAGCGTGCTGCCGCTGCTCGAGCGGCTGCCCGAGAGCCTGCAGAGCCTGCCCGAGATCGCCCGCCAGCAGGCGCGGCTCGGCGAGGCGATCGGTGGCGCACTCGTGCAGCAGCGCATGCGCGACCAGAACATCGAGGAGACGCTGCGCCGCATCGCCGAGGGCGTGGGCCACCAGACCGACACCTTCGGGCTTGTGCAGCAGCAGCTCGACCTGAACCATCAGGCGGCGCAGCGCGTGGCCGACGGCGTGACCAGCCTGGCATCGGGCGTGGGCGAGCTCTCGACCGGTCAGCGGCGCAACGCCGACGCGCTCACGGGCATGCTGGAGCAGGTTCGCTCGCACGACCAGGCGATCGACCGCCTCGTCTCGCGCATGCAGGTCTGGCTGGTGTTCAGCACGAGCATTGCGGCTGGTTCGCTCATCGCGTGCCTGCTGCTCGCATGGGCCATCCTCCGGGGGAATGGCTGAGAACCGTCCGCGTCCGCGCCTTTGCGGACGCTTTCGATCGATCGCGGGTTGACCCGCGGCGCAGGAGAATGCACCCATGTATGGACTCGTGAACCAGGCCGTCCAGGACTTCATCGTGGCCAAGCACGGCGAGCCCGTGTGGGCGAGCGTTCGCGCGAAGGCGGGCTTCACCGATCCGGTCTTCATTCCGCTCGAGCAGTACCCCGACGCGCTCACCTTCGCGCTCGTCGGCGCGGCGTGCGAGGCGACCGGCGCCGACGCCGCCACGCTTGTCGAGGAGATCGGCGCCTTCTGGGTCGCGTTCACGGCGAAGCAGGGCTACGGCCCGCTGCTCGACCAGCTCGGCGCGACCTTCCCGGAGGCGCTCGCGAATCTCGACGCCATGCACGTGCGCGTGGCGCTCATGATGCCGAACCTGAAGCCGCCGTCGTTCCGGGTGCGCGAGGTCGCCGCCCGCTCGCTCACGCTCGACTACATCTCGAGGCGCCAGGGCCTGTCGCCGATGGTGATCGGCCTCGTGAAGGGGCTCGGGCGGAAGTACGGGCTCGAACCGAGGGTCTCGCTCACCGCCCCGCGCGCGGAAGGCGGCGACACCGACACCTTCGAGGTCACCTGGTGAGCGTGCCACCGACCGACTGGCTTGCCCTGCTCGACACGCTGATGCCGTTCCACCTGCGCGTGGACCGCTCGCTCAAGGTGTCGCACGCAGCTCCGCTTCTGCGACGCATCGCGCCCGATCTCGCCGGCGGCACACCGCTGCTCGACCGCTTCGAGATGCAACCGACGGTGGCGCAGCCCGGATTCGACTCGATCGTCGCGAGCCTGACGGGCCGGCTCACCATCCTGCGCCTCGACCAGCCCTTCGTGCAGCTGCGTGGCTGCTTCGTGGCGATGCCGGGCGGCGACGAGCTGCTCTTCGCGGGCAGCCTGTGGGTGACCGACCTGACTGAACTCGGCGAGCTCGGCCTCGCGGGCAGCATGCTTCCGCCGAACGATCCGCTGGTCGACCTGCTCATGACGCACCGGCTCATGATGACCGCGCAACAGTCGAGCCAGCGCGCGATCACGGCGGCGCGCGACGCGGAGTCGAAGCGGCAGATCGAGACGCTCGAGGAAGTGAACCGCCGCCTCGAGGCGGCCGTGCGCGAGCGCACCGCCGAGCTCGAGAAGGCCAACGCCGAGCTCACGCGCCTGCTGCGGGCCATGCCGCGCTGAGACGCGGCGCCCCGCACCGATACGATGCGCAGGCCCCGGTGGGGTGGCAGAGCGGTTGAACGCGGCCGACTTGAAATCGGCTAGGCCTGAAAGGGTCTCAGGGGTTCGAATCCCCTCCCCACCTTTCTCATGAAGCGCCTTCCACGGCAGGTGGTTCTGCTTGGATGGATCAGCCTGCTCGCCGACGTCAGCGGAGAGATGACGGCGCCGCTGATCCCGCTGTACCTCACGGGCGTGCTCGGCGCGGGCACCGTGGCGCTCGGGCTGGTGGAAGGAAGCGCCGAGGCGGTCGTGACGCTCATGAAGGCCGTGAGCGGATGGCACAGCGATCGCGCACGACGACGCGTGCCGTACATCCGGTGGGGATACGGGCTGCCCGTGATCGGCAAGGCGATCATCGCCGCGGCCGTGGCGTGGCCCATGGTCGGCGCGGGCCGCGTGCTCGACCGTCTGGGCAAGGGCCTGCGCACCACGCCGCGCGACGCGCTGCTCGCGGACGCCGCGCCGGCCGATCGACGCGGGCACGCGTTCGGCCTGCATCGCGCCATGGACACCGCGGGCGCGCTCGCCGGCGTGCTCATCGCGGCGGCGCTGCTGTCGGCGCTCGGCGCGAACGCCACGCCCGAAGACGCCGCGGCCTGGCGATGGACGCTCGGCGGCGCCTCGATCGCGGGCATCGCGTGCTGGTCGCTCACCTTCCTGCTGCGCGAAGTGCCGCATGCCGAAGCCGCCGTCGAGGGGCACGCCCCGACCCAGGCGCCCCTCTCGCCGGCGTTCTGGCGATCCACCGCCGCGCTCACGCTCTTCGCGCTGGGCAACTCGAGCGACGCCTTCCTGCTGCTGCGTGCGAGCGAGACGGGGCTCGGCGCGGTGATGGTGATCCTGTGCTACGCGACCTTCAATCTGGTCTATGCCGCGGCAAGCCTGCCGGCGGGCAGGCTCAGCGATCGCCTCGGCCGCGCCGCGCTGCTGCGCGCGGGCTGGCTCATGCAGGGCGTGGCCTACCTCGGCTTCGCGTTCGCCCGCGAGGGCTGGCACTGCTTCGCGCTCATGGCGCTGTATGGGCTGGCTGTCGCGTGCCACGAGGGCGTGGGCAAGGCGATGGTCGCCGACGCCGCCCCGCGCGATCGTCGCGGCACCGCGCTCGGCATCGCCTTCGCGTGCATGGGCGCAAGCGCGCTCGTCGCGAGCGTGATGGCCGGCGTGCTGTGGAAGGTGGCTGGCCCGGGCGTGGCGCTCGGCCTCGGCCTGGTCACTTCGATGCTGGCGGCGCTGGTGATGCCTTCGCGGCCGGCGTCGGCTCGCTGAGCGGGTTCTCGCCGCGCCAGATGCGGTCGCCCGCACCACGCCGAGTGATCGCCTCGAGAAAATCCGCATAGGCCTCGGACATGCCCTTGAGGTCATCGCCGAAGTAGGCGCGGAAGGCGAGCGTGCCGCTGCGGCTTCGAGAGGCGCGCTTGCGGGCCGCCGGGTCGGCCGACGGCGCGACGCGCTCGAGCTGCGCCTGCATCGATCCCGCCGCCGCATCCTGCAGCAGGCGGCGAAGTCCCTCGCGATGGCGCCCGCCTTCCGCCTCGTTCAGGAAGTGCACCAGCGCCCACGCCTGCGCGTAGTAGGTGAGCAGGTCGTTCTTGCCGCGCTCGAGGCACTTCTGCGGCGAGGTCTCGAGCAGTTCCTCGAGCGACATGGTGCTGTCGTTGCCCACGGCGTTGCGCGCCTCGTTCCACCGCTCGAAGTTCCGCCACGGGCGGAAGGCGGTCGGCTGGCCGTCGCGGTTCATGCGCGTGCCTTCCATCCAGCACGCCAGGCCTTCCTCGAGCCAGGTCGGCAGCGGTTCCTTCAGCGACTTCTGGCTGAACTGGTGCCAGCCCTCGTGCGCGAGGATGGTCAGCGTGTCGATGCGGCCGATGTCGTAGAGCACGCTCGTGCCGTCGCTCGTGAAGCCGCCGCGACCGAGGCCAAGGTAGAGATCGGCCTCGCGCCCGAGCGTGCGGCGCGTCCAGGCTTCCCACGGGTCGCGCGAGGCGAACACGTAGATGTCCATGCGCTCGGTCGGAACCGGCAGCGGCACGATCGCCTTCGCGTAGGCGTCGCTGCAGGCCTCCATGTAGGCGGGAAGGCGCTCGCGGAAGGTCGTGTCCTTCATCGCCAGGCGCAGGCAGTAGCGCTCGGTGCAGACGCAGACGCCGGGGCAGCCGCCGTCATCCCACGGCGCGACCGATCGAATGGGCGACGGAAGCGCCACCACCCCGCTCGGCGCGGGCTCGGCGACCGCGGCGGGCCGCGGCGGTTCCGTGACGGCTGGCGGCGACGCGCAGCCCGCGACGAGCGCCGCGAGCGCCATCACGAGGCTCGCCGCGCGCGGGGTCATGCCGCGCCGAGATCCTTCAGTGCGCGCTCGGCGGCGGCGAGGTCGGCCTCGGCCGCGGCAAGCATGGCACGCGTCTCCTCCACCACCTTCGGCGGGGCCTTCGCGACGTAGCCCGCGTTGCCGAGCTTGCCCTGGTAGCCCTGCACGGCGCGACGGCGGTCGGCGATCACCTTCTCGAGGCGCGCGCGCTCGGCGCCCGCGTCGACCTGGTCGACCAGGCCATCGAGCCAGCACTCCTCGCCCTCGAACGGGAAGGCGGTGGCGCCCTGCGCGCGGGCGGTCGCCTCGGCGACGGTCTCGAGCCCGGCGAGCGCCTCGACGAGCCCATCGCTCGCGC
>Ga0214917_10005245_pt1 | contig 13948 bp, 12 predicted proteins | sample LL_1208_BB_MetaG_FD_177983 | JGI IMG/M metagenome (GOLD analysis project Ga0214917, IMG submission 177983) | Freshwater microbial communities from Lake Lanier, Atlanta, Georgia, United States - LL_1208_BB | ecosystem: Environmental > Aquatic > Freshwater > Lake | place: USA: Georgia | collected... | reverse complement strand
GTTAACGAGCAACGCGAGCCGCTCAGGCCGAGACTTTGCGCTCTTTTTCCATCGCCCTCAGCTTGAAGCGTTGGATCTTGCCGGTTGCTGTTTTTGGCAATTCGGCTAAAAACTCAATGAATCGCGGGTATTTATAAGGCGCAAGACGTTCTTTGACCATGGCTTTTAATTCCTCTTCCTGAACCTGGCAGCCCGGTTTCAGAACGACGAAAGCTTTGGTTTTGGTGAGACCGTCAGCGTCTTCTGTGCCGATCACAGCAGCTTCGAGTACGGCGGGATGCTCGATGAGCGTTGCCTCGACTTCAAACGGACTGACATAAATCCCGCTCACCTTGAGCATGTCATCACTGCGGCCTGCATAAGTGAAGCTTCCATCGCTATTACAAATATATTTGTCTCCGCTCTTGGTCCAGTCGCCCTGGAAGGTTTCGCGGGACTTCTCGCGGTTACCCCAATACATGATCGCCGCCGAAGGCCCCCGGATGTAGAGGTCGCCTGGCTCGCCATCGGGTACCGCTTCGCCCCGTTCGCCTCGCAGCTGTACCTCGTAGCCGGGCACCGGCCAACCCGTGCTGCCATAGCGAACTTTTTCGGGCGTATTGCTCAGAAAAATGTGGAGCATTTCGGTTGAACCGATACCGTCAACGATGTCAACACCGAAATGCGCCTTAAAGCGTTCGCCTATTTCAGCAGGCAGCGCTTCGCCCGCCGACGATGCCAGTCGAATGGCAACGTCGTCACGCGCTGGCAGTTGTGCATGCGCGAGCATGGCTGCGTAACCCGTCGGAGCCCCAAAAAAGATGGTGGGCTTGATACCACGGCGTTCCCCGCGCATGCGACGAAAGATAGCCTCTGGCGTGGCGCGTTCAGCCATCAGCAGCGTGGTTGCACCGACCGAGAGCGGAAAGGAGAGCGCATTACCGAGTCCATAGGCGAAAAAGAGTTTAGCCGCAGAAAAGCAAACATCGGCGGCCGTCATACCAAGAACACGCTTGCCATAAAGTTCAGCGGTCCAATACGGGTTGGACTGTGTGTGTACCGTGCCCTTTGGTCGCCCCGTCGACCCTGAGGAGTAAAGCCAAAAGGCTGGATCATCGGGTCCGGTTGCAGCAGGGCCTGAGGCTGGATCGTAGGCTTCGATCAAACGCTCAATATCGACTTCTGAAGCCTCAAGCGCTGCCTCGGGCCTGGAGACAATCACCTGACGAATTTCATGATCGCTGCGCGCCATGGCTGCGGTCAAATGCGCAAGCAACCCGCCCGAGACCATGGCAGCCTGAGCCCGCGAATGCTCGAGCATATAGGCGTAGTCATCGGTGGTCATGAGGGTGTTGACCGCAACAGGAATCAAGCCGGCATAAATGGCTGCGAGAAAACACAAGGGCCAATCGCAGACATCTTGCATCAAGAGCAAGACGCGTTCCTCTCTTCGAATGCCTTGGGCCCTGAGCGCCGTTGCGAGTTGGCGCACGCGACGTTCCAACTCGGCGTAACTTAGCGCGACATGATCGTCGACAAAAGCGGTTTTGGCATGGTGTTGCGCATTGGCTTCCAACCAGTGATTTGCAATGTTGAAGCGTGCGCCAAGCGGGGCAAGATCGGCCGGCAGCGGCAATGCGGTCATGAAGCTGTCTCCTTGCGCTTATTTTGTCATCGCGTCCGAATGTTCAAGCGATCTTGCACCATCCGGAAAGATGCAGTATTGTGCTCGCGTGCACTTTATGGTGAATCTCATTCAATGTCAAGCAATATAATTCCTATCGACGGAAAAGCGCTTGCGCCGCGTGATGCAGCCCTGATCGGGCAAGCGCAAAACCAGGGTCATGACACGAAGCATCCCTTTCTTGTTGCGCTCGGAGATCGTGTGCGACAGCTTCGTGCCCGCAAGGGCATGACGCGCAAATCCGCTGCAATTGCTGCAGGCGTCTCGGAGCGTCACTGGGCGAATCTTGAGTACGGGGTTGGAAATGCCTCCATTCTTGTGCTGTTGCAGGTTGCACAATCCCTTGGATGTTCGCTCGCGGCGCTGCTTGGCGATGTAACCACTTCATCGCCAGAGTGGCTCATGCTTCGGGAGTTGCTTGAGGGTCGTGACGAGGCGAGCTTAAAGCGTGCGCGCATGGCGATTTGGGCCGGTTTGAATCAATCGGAAAACTCAGCGCCGTCGGTTGCGCCGCGCAGTGCAAGGGTTGCGCTGATCGGCTTAAGAGGGGCCGGCAAGTCAACCCTAGGTCGGATGCTTGCCGAGGACTTGGATTTCCCCTTCGTGGAACTGAGTCGAGAGATTGAAAAGTTTGCGGGTTGCAGTGTTGCCGAAGTGCAGAGCCTGTATGGGGTGAACGCTTACCGACGCTACGAGCGAAGAGCGCTTGAAGAAACGGTTCAAATTTATACCGAAGCGGTCATTGAAACCCCGGGAGGCCTGGTTTCCGAGCCCGCAACCTTTTCTTTGCTGTTGTCACAGTGCACGACCGTGTGGCTACAAGCGGCGCCCGAGGACCACATGCAACGCGTGCTCGCTCAAGGGGATCTGCGTCCGGTTGCCGCGAGCAAGGAGGCCATGGAAGATTTGCGCGGGATTCTTGCCGGGCGAGCTGCGTTTTATTCGAAAGCCGACTACCAAATCAACACCAGTGCTCAGGCGCTTGGGGAAACCTTCAAGCTGTTGCGGCGAACGATTCGTGAGGGTCTTCAGCGCGGCGCCTGAAATCCAGATCAGCCTAACTGCAACATAATGCTTGACGCCTAGTCAAATAACGCACTATTATGCCGAATAGGATCAATCGAACTGTCCCGGAAGATGCATTCGATTGCCTCGTAGACCTCAACAACACACGAAACATCATGTCGGAGCATTGAATGGACGCCTCCCAACCCGTCGATTATCAAACCGAACCCTCGGCCTATCGCCACTGGAAACTGAGCTTTGATGGCGCGGTGGCCACGCTGGCTGCAGACTTCGATGAAAACGCCGGTCTGAGGCCAGGCTATAAATTAAAGCTCAACAGTTATGACCTGGGGGTCGACATTGAGCTTCATGATGCGATTAGTCGGATTCGCTTCGAGCACCCTGAGGTTCGGACGGTTGTGGTCACGTCGCTCAAGGACAAGGTCTTTTGCTCCGGGGCCAATATCTTCATGCTTGGTGTCTCGAGTCATGCCTGGAAGGTGAACTTTTGCAAGTTCACCAATGAAACCCGCAATGGGCTCGAAGATTCTTCAAAACATAGCGGGCTAAAATTTTTGGCGGCTGTGAACGGTGCTTGCGCAGGCGGGGGCTATGAGCTGGCGCTGGCCTGCGATGAGATTGTGCTTATCGATGATCGCAGCAGCTCAGTAAGCCTTCCAGAAGTGCCTTTGCTTGGCGTCTTGCCCGGAACGGGTGGGTTGACGCGGGTCACTGACAAGCGCAAGGTCCGGCATGACCTGGCTGATATTTTTTGTACCACCAATGAGGGTGTGAGAGGTCAGAAGGCGAAAGATTGGCGGCTGGTCGACGCGATTGTTAAACCTGCTCAATTTGCGGCATATGTCCAGGAGCGCGCGCAAGCGCTGGCGAGCACAAGTGATCGACCGGCCGACGCAAAGGGTATTCGCCTTGGCCCCTTAAATCGCAGGATCGAGTCTGATCGCCTGGTTTACACCCACGTGAGGGTTGAAATCGACCGCGCGAAACGCCTTGCAAGTTTCATCGTGCTTGGGCCTTCGCCTGCGCTTCCGAGGGATATTGCCGCTATTGAGCAGGCGGGTGATCAGTGGTACCCCCTCATGTTTGCCCGCGAACTTGAGGACGCGATTTTGCACATGCGCACCAATGAGCTCGATATCGGGATGTGGCTCATCAAGACCCGTGGCGATGCTGCTGCCGTGTTGGCGAGCGACGCGGTCATGCTCGCCTACAAAGATCATTGGCTGGTTCGCGAAACGCTCGGTCTCTTGCGCCGGACCTTCAGTCGTCTCGACCTGTCGTCGCGCAGTTTGTTTGCCCTGGTCGATGAGGGAAGTTGTTTTGCAGGAAGTTTTCTCGAATTGGCGCTTGCCTGTGACAGAATTTATCACTTAGCCCTTCCGGACGATGCCAAAAACGCACCGAGCATGACGCTTGGCGAGCTTAACTTTGGCAGCTTTCCCATGGCAACCGAGGAAAGCCGCTTAGAGCGTCGCTTCTACCACGAGCAGTTGCCTCTTGAGCGCTTGCGTGCCGTCCTAGGACAGGCGCTTGACGCTGACAAGGCCTTTGAGTTGGGGCTAAACACGAGCAAACCGGACGATATCGATTGGCATGATGAGTTGCGGATTGCGATTGAAGAGCGGGTTGCGATGAGCCCCGATGCCCTCACCGGCATGGAGGCTAACCTGCGGTTCAACGGCAAAGAGAATATGGTCACCCGTGTTTTCGGTCGCTTGACCGCATGGCAGAACTGGATTTTCCAGCGTCCTAATGCGGTGGGCGATAGAGGCGCGCTTAAGGTTTACGGCAAGGGCGAGAAAGCCGCCTTTGACTGGCATCGTGTTTGAGTCTATCTAATCTATTTTGTGGAGCGTTATGATGAGTATTAACTACAGCGAGAAAATTCCTAACAACGTGAACCTGAGCGAAGATCGCACCCTGCAGCGCGCACTAGAGCAATGGCAACCGAATTACTTGAGCTGGTGGAACGACATGGGTCCTGATGGCTCCCAAAATTTCGATGTATATCTGCGGACAGCGATCAGCGTGGATCCGCAGGGCTGGGCTCAGTTTGGTCATGTCAAGATGCCTGATTATCGTTGGGGTATCTTTTTGAATCCAGCCGAACAGCATAGAAAAATTCACTTCGGCGATCATCTTGGCGACGATGCCTGGCAAGAGGTGCCGGGTGAGTATCGTGCCAATCTGCGCAGAATCATCGTCACTCAGGGCGACACCGAACCAGCTTCTGTGGAGCAGCAACGCCACCTGGGACTGACCGCACCAAGTCAGTATGATTTGCGTAACCTTTTCCAGGTGAATGTGGAGGAAGGGCGCCACCTTTGGGCGATGGTGTATTTGCTTCATAAGTACTTTGGACGTGATGGTCGCGAAGAGGGCGAAGCACTCCTTGAGCGCCGCTCGGGTCAGACCGATAATCCCCGCATTCTTCAGGCCTTCAATGAGCAAACGCCTGACTGGTTATCGTTTTTTATGTTTACTTATTTTACCGATCGCGACGGTAAGTTCCAACTCTGTGCGCTCGCGGAAAGCGCTTTTGATCCGCTGGCGCGGACGACCAAATTCATGCTGACCGAAGAAGCCCACCATATGTTTGTCGGCGAATCGGGTGTGGGCCGTGTTATCAGCCGAACCTGCCAGGTGATGAATGAACTCAAAACCGACGATGTTACGAAAATCAGATCGGCTGGTGTGATTGATCTGCCAACGATTCAGCGTTATCTGAATTTTCACTTCTCGGTGACCATCGATCTGTTTGGTGCCGATGAGTCCTCGAATGCGGCAACCTTTTACAGCACCGGATTAAAAGGGCGCTATGAGGAAGGAAAACGCGGCGATGATCATCGCCTAAAGAGCGACAGCTACAAGGTGCTTGAGGTGAAGCATGGGCAGCTTGCCGAAAAAGAGGTGCCCATGCTCAACGCGCTCAATGAGGTGCTGCGCGATGACTACATCAAAGACTCAATTGCCGGTGTCGGACGCTGGAACAAGATCATCGATAAGGCTGGTATTCCGTTTCAACTGAAGGCACCCCATAAGGCGTTCCATCGCAACATTGGTTCTTTGTCCGGGATCAAGGTGTCGCCGGAGGGCAAGGTCGTCAGCGCCGCGGAATGGGCAGCGCAGGTTGATCAGTGGCTGCCGTCTACATCTGACAGGGCTTTTGTTGCAAGCCTTATGGGTCGCTGCGTAGAGCCCGGGGAGTTTGCCAATTGGATCGCCCCGCCGGTCATGGGTATTAACCGTCAACCGGTTAATTTTGATTACATTCGCTTTAATTGATGCGATTTGCTGCGCCAGGATCCGGATGGCGCCAGGCGCTTGTGTTGCTCGAACCCTGTTTTTGATGGAACCTGTAGCATCATTGGTCGAACCCCCGAAGCATCATTGGTCGAACCCCCGAAGCATCATTGGTCGAACCCCCGAAGCATGAATGGTTGAATCACCATGGAAATCGTCGCAAGCAGCCTCATCAAGCAGCATTTGATTGACCCGGTTATTTGCATCCGCTGCAATACCTGCGAGGCGACTTGTCCTGTCGGCGCGATCACACACGACGATCGCAACTATGTGGTTGACGCTGACAAATGCAATCATTGCATGGCTTGCCTGCCACCCTGCCCAACCGGTTCGATCGATAACTGGCGTCATATGCCAAGGGCGAAAGCCTACAGTCTGGCCGAGCAGCTGACCTGGGACGAGTTGCCTGAAGTCTTGTCTTCGGCCGCTCTTGCGGACGCAGGGGTTGATCAAGAGGAGGTAGCTAAGCAGGCGCCCTCGTTGCCAAGCACAGTCTCGCTTGATCCCGCACAGCTTGCCGGGTTTCAAAGCGCACACTATGGATCGACCCTGCCGCCCTGGTCTGCCGCCCATCCGTTTGCGAACCTTTACGGTCCGAAAGCTGAACAGCCCTTTGTGGTGGCGACTGTGACTGGAAACGCAAGAGTGACTGAAGTCGGCAAGGACTATGACACCCATCATATCGTTCTGGACTTCGGTTCGATGCCTTTTCCAGTCCTCGAAGGCCAAAGTATCGGGATTATTCCGCCGGGTCTCGACCACCATGGAAGGCCGCATCATCCGCGGCAATACTCAGTTGCTTCGCCAAGAAATGGTGAGCGACCCGGCTACAACAATCTCTCACTCACCATCAAGCGTGTGTTAGAGAATCACCAAGGTGAACCCGTGCGCGGCGTGGCCAGCAATTTTATGTGCGATCTCAAGATCGGCGATAAGGTTCAGGTCACCGGGCCATTTGGTACGAGTTTTCTAATGCCCAATCATCCGCGCAGTAGTCTCGTGATGATTTGCACTGGGACAGGCAGCGCCCCGATGCGGGCAATGACTGAATGGCGGCGGAGGATGCGGCAGTCGGGAAAATTTGAAGGCGGCAAGTTGATGCTTTTTTTTGGCGCAAGGACGCAACAGGAATTACCCTATTTCGGTCCATTACAAAGTTTGCCCAAAGACTTTATCGATATAGAACTCGCTTTCAGTCGCACGCCGGGTCAAGCAAAGCGTTATGTTCAAGACGCGATGCGTGATCGATCAGCAGATCTTGCCCTGATGCTTCAGGATCCGAATGCTTACTTCTACGTCTGTGGGCTCAAGGCCATGGAAGAGGGGGTTGTATTGACCTTGCGTGATGTGGCCGTGCAAGCCGGACTTGATTGGCACGCGTTGGGTATGAGCTTGAAGCGGGAAGGCCGCTTGCACCTGGAAACCTATTAATGGGTCGTTACAGGCTGCTGATTGTTTCAGTCAGGTTTCTTCCCCGTTTCGACCCGACATAGCGCAGACTCCGGGCTTTAAAGGGCTTGTCCCTGGATGGAGCGACGGATGAGCGATGAAGAGTTACTGGCGCTTGCCAAACAGACTGGTTTGCTCACGAGCCTTAGCGACCAGGCTTATGATTCTTTGATGTCGGGCGATTACAAAATCCTGCGGCAGTTTGCGCAGCGCATCATCGAGTTTCAAACAAAGGTCGGGCGACCCGAGCGTAATGATTGATGAGGCTGCCACGGGTCTGCCATTTCACGCCGCAAGCGCTAGGGCCGTGGATCTTTATTGTGACGGCATTGAGGCCTTTCTCGCGGCTCAGGTCGATTCGTGCTCGCGCCCGCTAGTGGCGTGTTTAATCAGCCATGAGGTTTTGGGTGGAAGCCGCGCGCAGCGTGATCTCCTCGCCGAAGCAAAAGCTTATGCTACAGGGCGAGGAAGGATCTTGTTGGGGCGGCACCGCGGGCAGAACCTTGCGCTTTCAGGCGCGCGTTGCCTGCCGGATGCCTCAACGATGCTTCGCTGCGCTAGGGTTACTCAGGCAAAGCAATGGTTTATGCGCCAGGCGCATGGTACCCCGGTACCTTTGCAGCAGCTTCGTCCATTTCCTTCGGACTAAGCAGTACCACTGTTTTCATCGACACCATGCCGCTTGCTGCCACGGCGAGCGACGCTGCGGTCATTGACACATTGTCTGGCGCATCAATCACTGCAACGATGTCATAGTCGCCGAATGAGAAATAGCAGCTCTCCAGTTTCCCGCCAATTTGCTTGCACAGTGCCTTGATCGCGTTAACCCTGGCCGTGCCGCCATGTTCGATCACGCCTGCTGCGCCCTGAGCGCTATAGTTTCCGAGCACCATAAACTTTGCCATAAGGTCTTCTCCCGAATTGTTGACTTTGAGCGCCTAGACTAAGCGCTTCGTTGTGTCTTGTCATCCATTTTTTTGGATCGGTTTGATCTCCGAAGCTTTAAGTCGTTTCATCATTTATAGTTGCCGGGAAAAGGTGGTTCTGAAAGCAGGCTTGGCTTAAAGGCATGGCTTAAGAAAGGCGGTGTTGCCATGGACTGGTCGTATTTTGTTTTAGCCGAGCTATTGTTTTTTGTACTGTTTTTGCTCTTTTTGATCTGGCAGTACCTCTCGCTAAAGAGGGACAAGGCCTTATTAAAGGCGCAGCGCGCGGCTGAGGCCATCGCAGCTGAGGCCATCGCAGCTGAGGCCATCGCGCAGGCTGAGCAAGGACATCAAGCGCCTGAAACAGCATCGGCTCAAAGCAGCCTCTCGCAGCCTAGCAAAGAAGACAAGGCCTGACAGCTTGCTCCAAAACACCAAAGGATGCTTGCCAAACGAGCGCTGTTCGGTTTATAAGCATCTAAGTAAAAAACCGTACGAATAAACCCGCTCAACTTGCGCTGTCAGGTTCCGGGTGGTGCACTTTGGAGCCTAAGCAGTGAAGCTGACCCCCAATGAGTTAGACGACGATACCGCCATCGATCCACAATTACGGCTTGCCGAGGCGGGCAGCTTGCGACGCTGGCTCTACAACTGGTTATTGAACAGCGACATCGAGGGAAATTTCTACCAATCGATCGAGCGTTGGGTGGCGTTGCTGATCATTGCGAATCTTTTTGCGCTCGTATTCGAGCATGTGCCAGCGATCTATCAGCCTTATGCGCAATGGTTTCATGTGTTTGACCTGGTTTCCGTCGGCGTCTTCACGATCGAATACCTGATGCGACTTTATCTGGCGCCCGAGGACAAGGAATTCAAGGGGTCAAGCCTGCCACGCCTCGCCTACGCGCGCAGCCCATTTGCGCTGATTGACTTAATCGCGATTCTGCCTTTTTACCTCGCCGCGTTCGTGCAGATCGATCTGCGCATGCTCAGAGCCTTGCGATTGCTTCGGATATTCAAACTTTTCCGGGTATTAATCCCGGCATACCGTGAGTTCCAGCAACTTAATGCAGGTCGTACTTTCAGGCAGAAACTGCATGCCCTGGTTTGGCCAAGTGAATACGGTGGGCGCCTACATGATTACTTTGACACTTTCATCATGGTTTGGGTGGTGGTATCGGTGGTTGCTGTCGTACTCGAGTCTGTCGAAAGCATTCACTACATCCTGAACCTGGAATTCATCGTTTTAGACACAATCGCTGTCGGGATCTTCAGTTTGGAGTACTTACTTCGCATCTACACCGTCGTTGAATCACCTCAACACGGACACGCGATTTTCGGGCGATTCAAATACGCAAAATCAGGCAGCGCGGTGATTGACTTACTGGCGGTCTTGCCCTTCTTTTTGGAAGCTTTCTTACATCATCTTTTCGATCTGCGTTTTTTGCGGGTGTTTCGCCTATTGCGATTGCTCAAGCTCACGAAGTATACGGGGAGCACCCAAACGCTATTTACGGTCATCAAGCGCGAATGGCCGGTGATGAGTGCTTCTGTTTTCATCATGCTACTGCTGGTGATCCTCACGGCAAGCTTGGGCTATTTGTTCGAGCACGAGGCACAGCCAGAAAAGTTCGAAAACATCCCTGCATCGATTTATTGGGCGGTCATTACCTTGGCTTCAGTCGGCTACGGCGATATCTCGCCGGTTACGCCTGCCGGACGAGCGATGACGATTATTCTGGCGCTACTGGGCATCGGTATCTTTGCGATTCCGGCTGCGATTTTGTCCTCTGCCTTTAGTGACCAACTTCGAATCGAACGCGAAACACTCTTAAATGAGCTTTTTGTGATGATGTCTGATGGCCATTTGAGTGCCGAGGAGCAGGACGTGCTTCAAAGAGAGGCGAAGCGCCTTCACCTTACCCAGGAAGAGTTGAACCGACTGATCGAAAAGGTTAATCGTCAAAGGGAAATGATTGAAGATCAGCAAGGCATTCCGGTTGAGCGCTTGGTTAAGGACCCTCAACTTGCGCTGGAGCGTTTTCGTGAACTGGCAGGGCAAGTGAGGCAGATTGCGCTGATGGTCAAGGCTGACGAAATGCAAAGACTCATTGAGTCCTCCGATCGCTCAACAGCGCTTGAAAAGAAGATCTGGCGCGAGACTTGACATCGGCGCGTTGTGGTCACAGCAACTTAATGACGCCAGAAGTGGGGCACAAAAAGGACGAGCACCGACATGAGTTCAAGGCGGCCTAAGAGCATCAGTATGGTACACACCCAGGTCTGAACATCGCTTAAGCCTTTATAGTTGCCTGAGGGCCCGACATCGCCAAGCCCGGGTCCGGTGTTGTTGATGGATGCGATCACTGCGGTGAAGGAAGTCACCGCATCGAGTCCGGTAAACAGTAACACCAAGGTGCCAAGGCAAATGGCCAGCAGGTAAACCACTAAGAAACCCAAAACAGACTGGAGAATTCCCGGGCTGATCACCGATCGGCCCAATTTCACCGGGACAACCGCACGAGGATGAACAATACGGATCAGTTCATTTCTAGACTGTTTTAAAATCAGAAGCAGACGAACCATTTTGATGCCCCCGCCGGTGCTGCCCGCGCAAGTCGCAATACCGCAGAGCAAGAGCATGTAAACCGGCACAAAAAGCGGCCATTGGGCGTAATCTGTGGACGCAAATCCGGTCGTCGTTGCGATTGAAACCACGTTAAAGGCTGCAAAGCGTAAGGCCGTGAGCGGATCGTCATAAACTTCATGAAGATAAAGAAACAAGGTAACAGCCATCACTGAAGCAAACACCAGAACGAAATAGCTTCTTGCTTCAAGGTCTGTCCAAAGCGACTTCAGACTTCGGCTTCGCCAGGCGACAAAATAAAGGCCGAAATTAACCCCGGCAAGTGACATAAAGAAAATCGCAACAAGCTCGATCGTTGGTGAGTCGAAGTGTGCAAAGCTTGCATCGTAGGCGCTGAATCCACCCAAACCCATGGTGGAGCACATATGCATAAATGCATCCCACCACGACATCCCAGCGAGAAAATAGGAGAGCCAGCAGGCAAGCGAGATCCCGAAGTAAACAAGCCAAAGCCCGCGGGCGGTTTCTGAGATTCTTGGTGTGAGTTTGTCCTCTTTCATCGGGCCTGGCGTTTCAGCCTTATAAATCTGGCTGCCGCCAACGCCAAGAATGGGCAGAATGGCTACGGTGAGCACGAGAATTCCCATGCCCCCGAGCAACACCATGAAGTGTCGCCAGACGTTGATGGATATCGGTAGATGATCGAGCCCCTCAATCACAGTTGCACCTGTGGTCGTCAGACCTGAAACTGACTCAAAGTAGGCATCGGTAAAGCTGAGACCATCGATATGAAGCATCAACGGCAAACCGCCAAAGGCGGGTAAAACGCCCCAGACCAACACCACCAACATAAAGCCATCCCGCGGCAGCATTTCACGCTGGCTGCCGCGAAACAGCGCGATCAGCAGTAAACCGCAACTGGCGCAGACCGCCATGCTTTGCAAAAAAAGCGTTGTGGTGGCTTCTCCAAAAATCAAAGCAAAGGTCAGCGGTATCAACAGCGTCATCGAAAAAAGAACGAGCACACCACCGAGTACGGTGAGCAATGCGGACTTGGGCCACACGGTTGGAAGTGCGAGTTTCATAGGTAGCCCGCCTCTACCTGGAACAACTTCTCAACCTGATGGATATCTTTTTTGTTACATACAAAAATCACAACGTGATCACCGGGTTCAATCACGGTATCGTGGTGTGCCATCAGGATTTGCGGGTGATTGCTTGCTGTTTCCTCAGTGCGTTCAGGCGCTGGGTCAGGCTTGGTGTCGCGAACGATGGCACCAATTGATGCGCCCCTGGGCAGCTTGATTTGATCAACCCTTCGATGCGCCATCGGGCTACTCTTGCGGTCTCCTAAAACAATGCCCTCGAGCGCCTCAGCGGTGCCGCGCCTTAGACTATGTACGGCAACCACATTACCCCGGCGCACATAAGTGAGAAATGAACCAATCGCCGTATGGGCGGGCGAAAGCGCAATATCGATTTGCGTGCCTTGAACCAGATCGGCATAGGCTTTGCGATTGACGATCGCCAATACCTTGGCTGCACCCATTTGCTTTGCCAGTAGCGCCGACATGATGTTTGTCTCATCGTCGTTGGTGAGGGCCAGGAACATATCGGTGTCGCCAATTCTTTCTTCTTCCAAGAGCCTTGCATCGCTCGCATCACCGTGTAGCACCAAGACCCGGGTGGGCAGTTGTGATGCAAGGTAGTCACAGCGGGTTTTTCGGGGTTCGATGATTTTGAGACGATGATCGCTTGCAATCGAACGCGCAAGCCTGAGCCCGACATTGCCACCCCCTGCAATCACGAGTCTGCGAACCGGGTCGGAGGGATTGTGCATCGCGATCAACACATCATGAATATCTTTTGCAGCAGCCAACACAAAGACTTCATCGCCGTGTTCGATCGTGCTGTTGCCGTCAAGGGTCATGAGCGCTTTCTCGTTACGAAAAATCGCAACAACCCGCAGCTCGCAATTTGGTACAAGACCAGGGATTTCACCAAGCCGATGCTTTACAAGTGGGCTTCCCTCGATCGCTCGGACAGCTATCAGATTCAGCATGCCGCCGGCAAAAGCCAATACTTGCAAAGCTTCCGGGAAGGCAATGAGTTTTTCGATGTAGCTGGTAACGATCTGCTCGGGGCATACAACATGATCCACCGCAAAACCTGTCGCCCGGCTCGTGAGTGGGTCGTTTTCAATGAATTCCGGGCTGCGTACCCGGGCGATGGTGGTTGGCAAATTGAAGCGCTCGTGGGCAACCTTGCAGGCCACAAGATTGGTCTCATCGCTTGCCGCGCAGGCGATGAGCATATCGGCGTCGGCTGCTCCGGCTTGGTCAAGCACAGAGGGTTGTATCGCGTTGCCGACAATCACCTTGAGATCGAGTCTTGCCTGCAAGTCCTGCAGACGGCTTGGGTCGGTGTCGACAACGGTGATATTGTTGTTTTCAGAGACCAGACTTTCGGCAACACTTTCACCGACCCGTCCGGCACCTAGAATCAGGATATTCATGGGCGTGCATCCAAAAAATGCGCAAGCAAAGACAACCGCTACCTTCGCAGAAGAGCGTTAGCGGCAAAATTATACGTACGTATTTATACTTACATGATGGAATCCGTAAAACGACTTACGTTATCATCCGCATGAGGCGTTAACCTTGCACGCGAGGCCTTAGCCTGCGCTTGTTTCTCCTGGCCAGACAAGGATGTACGCTTGTCACCTTAAAACGCATTATCGGCGAGCATATTCGCCGTCAAATTGAAGGGGTATGGAATGAAGATGTCTTTTCGTCTCGTCTTTGTATGCACGGGTGCATGCCTTGTTGCCTTGTCGCAAAGCGTTCAAGCGCAAGATAAATACGCGCTGACTGGCAATGCGGCGGTTGTGAGCGATTACCGTTATCGCGGCATCACCCAAACACGTTTCGGACCAGCCTTGCAGGTCGGTGCTGATCTAGGATTGCCAAACGGGCTTTATGCAGGCGTATGGGC
>Ga0214917_10005244_pt1 | contig 13951 bp, 21 predicted proteins | sample LL_1208_BB_MetaG_FD_177983 | JGI IMG/M metagenome (GOLD analysis project Ga0214917, IMG submission 177983) | Freshwater microbial communities from Lake Lanier, Atlanta, Georgia, United States - LL_1208_BB | ecosystem: Environmental > Aquatic > Freshwater > Lake | place: USA: Georgia | collected... | reverse complement strand
ACGCGTTGCGCTTTGCGCGTTTTTCCATGCGCCCCAGCCTTTCGGCGGTGGGCGTGGACTACGAAATAATTTCTTGGCTTGCACATATGGGTATCCTTTGTAGGTCACTATCATCACTTCATCAGCGCTCGCGCCGCCTTATCCATTTGACTCTCGATTCTTTCAGCCCATTCAATAACTTCATTGGCTTGCTCATCGTTAAACTTGGCAGCAATAGCAAACTTTGAAAACGCGGCAACAGAAATGTCTGGAGCGATGGACAAAAATGTTGACGCCAATAATTTTTCTTCTTCAGAAAAATTATCTTCATGCCTTTCGCATATCTTTCCAAGAACATGAATACCTTCGCACATTTGTTTTAATGAAACCATTGCGTGAACAAACATGGCAAATTCTTTGCCCTTGTGTACCTCGATTGAATTAAGAATATCGTCAAGGCTTTCCTTTACTTCTTTGATTTGTTCTTCGCTGGGCATTTTCATTTGTAGTCTCCAAAAAAATTAAGCGGCCCGAAGGCCGCATTGATTACTGCAAGGGTGTTTCCATTTTCTCTGATGCCATATCAACAATCTTTGCGGCCCACTTCAATGCGCCCTCCAGTTCGCCCTCATCCTCTAGGCCATAGTCGGGGGCAAGGTTCGAGCAGGTAGAGGCAATTAAAGACATGAACTTTCCATAGTTCATTTGTACAAACTTATCCTTAGCCCCGCTGTTTTCCTTATCGAGAGCGGCGTAAACAATCGAGCTTACCGCCTCCTGCATTTGTGCAACGCTAGTCATCAAGACTACGAACTTTGCGTAGTCTTCGCCATGATGAGACTTGATTGATTCAAGCACGTCATCAAGCATGGTTTCGACATCTTTGATTTGTTGTTCCATGATTTCCTCAGAATGAAAAGATTTGTGGGTTAAGGTCGGGGATAAACAAAGGCGCGGTGTTCTTTTCTTGGAAGCGAACGCGGTCTTTCACCCAATCAATCAAACGGCATGGTTCGATAGATTCTCCTTCTACATCCGTGCCAAGTACCAGTCCGTTGCCCGCCAGCATCGTTGGGTATCCCTCGAACCAGAAATAATTCTGGTTATCTTGGTCTTTCAGATAACCTTCATCATCAACGAATAGCGCATCACCGTCTTCGTTAAGGTTGACAACGGTGAACATATCGCAGCCAAGCATCTTGGAAATGTTGCGGTAGTCACCGTCGTACTCAACGTCAGTGATTGTTTTGTTTGCAGAATCAATAAAGTATGCTTGCATATCGCCCTCTTAGTTATCAAATACTTCAACAAAGTCATACGTCTTGCCCATCCACATCAACTCTTTTTTCTTGTTGTATGGAATCTCCTGCACTCCCTCGTACCCAACAGCAGTGAACTGTATGCGGGCGGGGAGCGGCTCAAAGTAATCAACCTTTACAATCTCAAACTGAGGTTTGGGATTGCCAGATTGTCGGAAAACAATTCTCATCACTCATCCCTGTAAATGTATGTAAGGATTTTGTCCAACACGGCGCGAGCGCCAGCCGCATTGGCTCCGTAATGTTCAAACTTGAACAGCGTTTTTTCTGCTAAGGCAAAGGCGTCAAACCAGTTTGTTGATTCGTTGATTGCCCTAGATATTTCCAGATTGATTTGTCGCGCCACTGATTCGGGATGAGGCTTGTCTGTTGACAAGCTCCAATCCCAAGCGGACAAGTTTAGATAAATTGTTATCTTCATCTTGTCCCGCATATCAGACACCCCTCAACACTTCACGAACAATTTTTTCGATAGAAGTTCTCAATACATTGTCAATCTGAACGTGTTCCGCAACAGCGGATTCGTCAATCATGCTTGCGACATCCTCAAGGTCAACCCAATGTGCTACCAAAGCGGGGTCAATTTCATCCGCGAGGTCAGACAGGTCGATGCACTCCGATAGGGCGTCGTAATCAATCTTCTCTACAGTCTTATCAATAGCCTCAACTGCGCTCTCCAGCTTTTCCAAACGCGCCAGAATCGACTCAAGAACATCGGGTGGGGGTTGGGTATCAGCCGCCTTAAACTGTTCAGCGGCGGCGGTCATCGCGGCGCAAGCCTCGGCAACAGTCTTGCTCATCTCGGCGGCGATGGTGCTAATGGTTTGAATGTCAGACATTCTGGTCTCCTAAAAGAAAAGCCGGTAGCTAACCGGCGGTGTCTCATCAGTTGCGGTGCTACCGCAATACGGCCCACACAAGGCAGGCCGTTTCGACAAACCGTGGTGGAGACCAATCCGCACGGTAAGCGAATTGGTTTTATACCACGGCTAGGTATCTATCGCGCTCCAGCCCTTGACAATTTGTTCCTCTGGCGGGGCGAATGGGTTGGGGTTAAGAACGCCAGCCTGCGGGTCAAGTCGAGCCTGCAAATTCTTAAGCTCTACCTTTACCGCATTGCGGTGAGCATCGGTCCAGCCCGATGTTGTATGTAGGTCTCGTGCATTACCCCGAAGCACGGCCTCAATCCAAGCCGCCGCAATCTGACGGGCAGCAAGGCCAGCGTCGGTTGAATCATACGATTCGGGAAAATTGTAGTCAGACATTCTTGCTCTCCTGTTTGTTGGAAATGCGTTGATTCTCAAGGGAAATATCACGGACAAGTTTTGCAAACTTGTTTGCTTGGGCGGGGTCGGCAAGGCAATAATCGTTATACGATTTTGCAGTAGCGATAATGCTTCGCACATTCCGCAACTGATTGCCGTCATAGTTCAGCGTGTTGTGGTTGTAGCAGTAACGTGCTTCCCATTGCGACTGTTCCCAGCCAAAAGGTTGGTCGAGTGTGTGCATATCATTGCCCTCTTGTATTGTCGCCATTGAGTATGGCTTTGATTGTCGGAATAAAATCTGGGTTGCGCTCAACAACACCCGAAAACCATTTGTCAAAGTTAGGACCGCCGTTCAAGATTTCTTTCAACGGTATGGATACAACCGTGCTATCAACTGCGGTGTTGTCAGCGTTCTCTGGAAAGCGAATCATTTGTTGGTCTCCTGTCATTCAAGATTAACGGCTCGCTGGAGCAGCCAGTCATTGAGTGTGCGCGCTCATTCTTCGGCCTCGCAGTATTCCTCGACCATGCGCTCGGCAATCTCGTGCCAATTGACTTCCGAGATAAAGTCGAGTGCGTAGCGCCGCGCCAGTCCTTCATCTGTCGAACAGTAGATGTAGTCCTCGGCATAGTCTTTCAGAAAGCCGGCCAGTTTCGCCGCATCGCCCTCGCCATCGACAGCTTCGGAAAAGCAGTCGTGCGGGTTGATACCGTCGAACATTTCGATATTAACGCGCCATGTGGCGTAATTGGTCCAGCCGTTATAAGTTTTGTCTTGCATGATTTAACCCCTTAATGTTGTCGATGCGGACTGCATCGCACAACGCCCCTTGAGGCGCTGTGCGGACAGTCAAGCGCATCATTGAATGCGTGGCTCATGCTGGTCTCCTGTCAGAAGGGCGGGTCAAAGTCGTGGATGCTAGGAACCTTTTTGGGTTCCGCGTTGGCAATGGCGGCGCGGGCTGCATCTAGTAGCGGCTGGCCTTCGGTGGTTCCCTGTATGACTCTGGCCGCATGGGGTAAGAGTTCGACAAGCGCGGCCAGTAGTTCGTCTCGCTCACGCTCCAGATTGCTGACGTACTCAGCCTCAGCAGATGCTTCTGCATGGTTGTAGTATTCGATTTCGTTCATGTGGTGTCTCCAAAAGTAAGGCGGCTTACGCCGCCTCCAGCAGTTGATTGGTAAGACGATTGACTTGCTCATTAATGAATCCGACAGGGTCGGATGCAAGTTTGTCGTTCGCGTGGGTTCCGGCAATCAACAAATCGTTGTCGTTGATTTTCAGAACGTCCCTCAAGCGGCCAAGGTACTCGTCAGAAAAAGGTCTGCCGTGCCATGCCCAACCACCATCGAACCCATGCTGATAGCCCCATGCGAAGCACAGTTGACGGAGAAATCCCGCATCAGTCATCGCATAAGTTGCCGTGGTCAGGTCGAGCGGCATGGTTTCAATCTTGACCACAGGAATGGCGCAGTTGCCAGTACCATCCTCGGCATCGATACCATGAAGGTCTGCAAATATCCACAATTCAACAGGCCGCGCCATTTGCAGCTTGCGGCACAGTGCGAGTAACGCAATGCCACGCTTCTGAATTTCAGAAGCCGTGAAACCCGCTGACAAACAAACCGAAGCGAATACACGAATCGGGGAGCGGTCAGACGAAGTCTGGACAGGGCGGCGCATCGACTCCGGCGAACCAGCCAGATAGGAAGGGACGCACGGAATGAATCCGGCGACAGCGTGTTCCCAACTGGGGACATCGAGTTCGATGGTGTCGCCCTGCATTTGTTGCAGCAGTTTGTCGCTCTTAGCGACAGTCTTGGGGCGACCAATACGCAAGCCGCTCATCGCATCCTCGAACGTCTGGTTCCCGTTGAAGGCTTGAGCACGGGAGTCTTTGTGTTCGGCATCCACCGAATGATTCAATTCGGTGGCGAACGCGCCGATGGAGTCAAAGAATTTGACAGTCATGGTAAAGCCTCCTGATTTGTTGGGTTAGCGAACTTGCGACCAGACATCCTCGGCGAGACCCTTGCGAAGCACCATCGCCTCGACTTGCTTCTCGGGGATACCAGCGGCGAGCAGAGATGCACCGTAGACAGATGCTCGGGGCGTGACCAGATGACCACGCACACCACGCTCATTCAAGCGGGAGCGGACGGCCTGAACACGAGCAGTCCATGCGGCATTCGGCGAAATCGCCGATTCCAAGGTTTCGTCAACCTCCCACTCGATGAAAACAAACCGGTCAAGAAAAGCAGCATCCTGCTTGAATCGACCGTTGTACTCGGACGAAGCGCCGTTGCCAGAAGTGTTAGCACCGGCAATGATGACGCAGTCGGGATGGCGGGAAACAATCCCATCGGGAAAGCAGAACATACCGTTCGCCAGAGCAGCATTGAATGCCAGAACGGCATTCGGATTAGACGAATCGACTTCGTCGAACAGGTAGACGCCGCCGTGTTCCCAAGCATCACGGAACGGAGTCCGGTTATACCGGCCAGAGGCATCGATGAAGCCTGTCAGGGCATACTCGGTGCTAATAGCACCGTTGAAGGTGAAGCTCAATCCAAGAGCTTTAGACACCATCTTAGCGGCAGTAGTCTTGCCGCTACCTGCCGGACCCTTGAGCCACACATTCAGGCGGTGGCCGTCAGGCATCCTTGCATTACAGGCGAGGAGCAGAGTCTCGAACGATTGGTGTTGAACACCAACGTCGCGAGCCTCGACCTCGGGAATCTTGACCTCAATGCGCTTCACCAGACGCTTTACAGCGTCAGCGATTTTGGCATCGACGATTTGTTGCAGCTTGACTTCGTCAACACCGCCAACGCCCAGAACTTCAAGCAACTGCTTGACTGCTTCTGCTTTGTCATTCGTCACGACAACCTCCGATTGATTGTTGGTTTGAACAGACTTCGTCTGTTCGGTTTGCTTGTTGCCTTGCACCACGGTGAAGGCAATATCCCGAAGCGCTTGCTCGGGGTGGCGCTGCATCAGGTACTCGATGGCCGCTTGCTTGCCCCACTTCCCTTGGAAGTTTGTCGGGCCGCGATTGAAGTCGAAGCCGCCGCCGTAGTGCTTGTGGATAGCGGCCAGTTCTTTGAACTGGAGCGTGTTCAACACTTGCTCGATGGTCATTTCAGTCATGGTGGTCTCCACGGTTATGCTGCCAAAGGCAGCGGGTTATGTCTGCACCGGAGTGCATTACACGACAGTCTCATCAAGACTGCCGGTTAATGAATTCTGGTTTGTTGCTGTTCGTTACTCCGTAACGATTTGGGCTTGCCACTCCTTGTGGCTACCTGCTATTGCGCTGCGCCCTTGGTACTGCCTTCACTCCAAGTACGATTGTCCGGTTTAGCCTGCCCTGTCCCTTCGGCACTGCACCCTATGGGGGGAACAGGCTACGGATTCTTTCAGCGTCTCGCTTGCTTGCAACGGATATAGCGCCCCGTTGCCAGTATGCTTGAAGGTACACGATTAACAGGACAAACCATCCTGTTGCACCCTACGGGTTCGCACTCGCCACACCTTCCGAGTGTGGGTCAAAGCGGTCAGGGATATTCGGCATAACCGGTTACGTCAGAGCATCCGCCCTGCCCCTTCAGCGTGTCTCCCGACAGGCATTCAGGCCGTGTTACACATTTACCCGCATCTCACATTTCGTATCCGGAGAGACTTGGCCGGAGTCGAGAGCGAAAATTCGCAATCGACGCAGACTCAGACCAGCCGCCAGTTCAAAAAGTTCGAAAAGATTGAGAAAACGCAATGGAATCAGCGACTTAGCCTCATGCGTAGGCATAATGCGCGTAGGTCATGACAAGCATCATGATGCGTACATCATGTACGGTCAGGAAAAGACAAATACATAAAGACTGTATTTGTCTTTAAGCGTGATGTGTAGGCGCGTGTCAACGAAGTGGCGCGAGCGTATGTACAGGGAAACAGATAATCCTCTAGTGTCAAAGACACTAGGCGTAACAAACGGATAATCGGCCAGATAATCGAAAACATAATGGAATCAAGGGATTAACTCGGAATCCGTAGGATTCAGCGCGGGGGAAACGCGAAGCGGTCAGCGCAGGAACCGTAGGTCACACACTGACTCGCACACACAGGGAAACTCGAATATAATCGCCAATATCGTTTGTTCCCATTATGTTCCCAAAATGAAATTAAACCGGAAACAAATATCCGAAGCACTGAAGCAAATGCCAGCAGAGAATCTGCTGCTAGGTTCTGCCGCGCGGGAACTAACTGCAAAGCAGAAAAGCTTTGCTAGGTTAGTGGCAAATGGTCTCACTGCTGCTGAAGCGTACAGACAGTCTTACAACACTTCGGCTTCACCGAAGCGTGTAGGAGACCAAGCGGCTATGCTTAAGCGAGACCCAAGAATATCTAGCGAAATCAACCGTTTAAGTACCTTAAACGAGGTTAGGGAGTGGCATTCGCCCCAACAAATCAGGTCATTAGTAATCGAAAGATTACAAATGGAAGCAACAAACGAAGAGAATCCGCCGAATAGCCGAATCAGAGCCTTGGAGTTACTTGGTAAAGTAACTGAAGTCGCGGCATTTACGGAGCGCCGAGAACAGACTGTTGTTCACTCTAGTGAACAAATCAGGAATCAGATACTGGATAAACTTAAGTCATTGAATGTCATAGACATTCAGCCAGAACAAACCGATGGTGATGCTGACAGTTTGTTATCAGAGATAACAAGCCAAGCCGTTGATTCTGTTGAAGAATCTCATGTGAGCATCGAAGATGCCGCGCAGATTCATGATGTGGATGACCCCACCTACGGTGGGGAGGGCGCTGGCGCGTAGGAGTCCCGTGCGCGCGTATACATATCATTCCACACAAACAATCTATTAATTTTCATACCCCTACCCCATGTTCTCTTTTTTCCCCAATACAATCATTGACTTATCTATAGAACCCACCCCCATTGTTTTCTACATAAAAAACGACGGGGGGTATATTTTTTATAAATTCCTGATTACATTGAGTTTTTTATGACGCCGCGCCAGAAAGAAGTCTTCCTTGTCATTGATGAGTGGTGGAAGAAGTTTGGCTATTCGCCTTCTATTGATGAGGTGATGTATGTGCTTGGCACTAAGGGAAGGGGAAATATTCATAGAATAATCAATAGGTTGGTAAAACTTGGGGCGCTGAGGAAGTTGGATGGCAAGCAGAGGACTGTTAGACCTATTGGGATTAACTTTAGGAAGATTGAGTGATGGATGACATTAGTGAGATTGTTAACCACATTTCATTGCTCCCGCCCGATGAACAGGAGAAGATGTTTGCCATGCTGGAGAAGTACACCCATGCGGCTGAACGTGAGCGCTGTCAAAATTCTTTCATGCAGTTTGTTTACAAGATGTGGCCGGGTTTCATCTCTGGCAGGCATCACAAACTGATGGCAGAGAAATTTGAGAGGGTAGCTAAGGGTGAGCTTAAGAGACTTATTATCAATATGCCGCCGCGACACACGAAGTCGGAGTTTGCTTCATACCTACTCCCGGCTTGGTTTCTTGGTCGCTATCCCTCAAAGAAAATTATTCAAACGTCGCATACGGCTGAGCTTGCGGTTGGCTTTGGGCGGAAGGTAAGAAACCTTGTTGATTCAGAAGTCTATAAAGGAATCTTTCCAAACGTGGCTTTACGGCATGACTCTAAGGCCGCTGGTCGCTGGGCTACTAATGAGAGTGGAGAGTACTTTGCAATTGGTGTGGGGGGTGCAGTTACTGGTAAGGGTGCTGACCTACTAATTATTGATGACCCGCATTCTGAACAAGAAGCCAAACTAGCCGCCTCTGACCCCGGCATCTTTGATTCTGTGTATGAGTGGTACACATCTGGTCCACGACAACGCTTACAACCGGGTGGTGCAATTGTAATTGTTATGACGCGCTGGTCTTTAAAAGACTTGACGGGTCGTGTTGTTCAATCGTCTATTGAGGATGAACGAATTGGCGAATGGGAAGTCATTGAATTACCGGCTATTCTTCCATCTGGAAAGCCTTTATGGCCCGAGTTCTGGTCTATCGAAGAACTTGAAGCGCTCCGCACGGAACTACCGTTATCAAAATGGTCAGCGCAGTATCAACAAAAACCGTCTGGCGAAGAAGGCGCAATCATTAAACGGGAATGGTGGAAGATTTGGGAGGGCGACCGTCCTCCGGCTTGTGAATTCATCATCCAGTCTTGGGACACTGCTTTTACTAAAAACGAACGGTCTGACTACTCAGCCTGTACAACATGGGGCGTCTTCTATAAAGACGAAGACCAAAAAGACGCAAATGTTATTTTATTGGATGCCTACAAAGAACGTATGGAATTTCCAGAACTTAAACAACGTGCCCACGAAATGTGGCAAGAATGGCAACCCGACGCGTTTATCGTAGAAGCTAAAGCCGCCGGTGCCCCGTTGATTTATGAATTACGTCAAATGGGCATTCCTGTTCAGGAATTTACACCGACTCGCGGTAATGATAAAAATGTACGCCTGAATGCTGTATCAGATTTGTTTGCTTCAGGTAAAGTATGGTGCCCGGATAAACGCTGGGCACATGAATTGATTGAAGAAATGGCCGCTTTTCCCTATGGCGACCATGACGACTTAACCGACTCGACGACTCAGGCATTATTAAGATTCCGGCAGGGTGGGTTTATCAAGTTAGAATCCGACGAACCAGACCCAATTCGCGGATTTAAACGTAAACGCGGGTACTATTAAGGACAAAGATGGCTACGAATGTTGACAAAGTTCCGGTTTTTGACCAGATTTTTGAGGCAGAACCAATTGAAATTGAAATTGTTGACCCGGAATTTGTGACTATTGGGCCGGTTACAATTGATTTTGATAAACACCAAGAAGAAGAATCGGATTTTGGTGACAATCTGGCCGAAATTCTTGATGAAGGCTACCTAGAATCGCTAGCTTCTGAGCTTATTGGTGAATATACCGACGATTTAAACAGTCGCAAGGACTGGGAAACCACAATTCAAGAGGGCATGGACCTACTTGGGTTGAAAGTCGAAGAGCGTTCGGAACCTTGGGAGGGCGCTTGTGGGATTACCCACCCGATGTTGACCGAAGCGGTCGTCCGTTATCAAGCAGAAATGATTATGGAGACTGTCCCGGCCAGCGGTCCAGTGCGAACTAAGGTTTTAGGCAAAGAAACCCGCGAAAAGTTGGACGCTGCTGAACGTGTCGAAAACGACATGAACTATCAGTTGATGAATGAAATGCCGGAATGGCGCACAGAACAGGAAAGACTGTACTGGTCACAACCCTTGATGGGTTCCGCTTTCAAGAAGGTCTACTATGACCCCAGCCTTGGCCGTCAAGTGTCTGTTTTTATCCCTGCCGACGACCTTGTTGTGTCTTATGGCGAAACATCTCTCCAATCGGCACAGCGCATCACCCACCGGATGCGTAAAAACAAGAATGAAATCAGGAAGTTACAAGTTTCCGGCTTCTATCGTGACATCGACTTGGGCGACCCGCCGCGCGACGTAGCTAATCTTCAAAAGAAGCGTAACGAACTGACGGGCATTGATGCCATTAACGATACTCGTTATCGCCTTCTTGAAATCCACACCTACCTTGATTTGGAAGGTCATGAGGATAAGGATGATGACGGCGAAGAAACGGGCATTGCGCTTCCGTATGTCGTAACAATCAATGAAGGCAACAACGAAATTCTAGCTATCCGCCGTAACTGGAAGGAAGATGATGAGCTTAAACAAGCGCGTATGCACTTTGTCCATTACCCGTATATCACTGGGTTTGGCTTTTATGGCTTTGGTTTGCTTCACCTTATTGGTGGTCATGCTCGTGGTGCTACCTCTCTCCTTCGTCAATTGGTTGACGCAGGGACGCTTGCGAATCTTCCCGGAGGTCTGAAGGCGCGCGGGCTTCGCATCATTGGTGACGACACTCCAATCTCGCCGGGCGAATTCCGTGACGTTGACGTACCGGGCGGGTCCATCCGCGACAACATCCTGCCGCTACCCTACAAAGAACCCTCTCAGACGTTGTCAGTGCTTCTGAATACAATTGTAGAAGAAGGTCGTAGGTTCGCCTCCATCTCGGACATGAAAGTGTCTGATATGAGTTCACAGGCGCCCGTAGGCACCACTCTAGCAATCCTTGAGCGCACCTTAAAAGTTATGAGCGCTGTTCAGGCGCGTGTGCATTACGCGATGAAGGAAGAGTTCAAACTTTTGGCCTCCATCATTCGAGACTTTACCCCTGAGCAATATGACTATGACGTTGAAGATGCGCCGCGTCAGGTTAAACAATCTGATTATGACCATACGGACATTATCCCTGTCAGCGACCCAAATGCCGCAACGATGTCGCAGCGGATTGTTCAGTATCAAGCTGCACTCCAATTGGCTCAAGGCGCGCCGCAGATTTATGACCTGCCGGAACTGCATCGTCAGATGTTGCAGACATTGAACATCAAGAACATTGACAAGCTGGTACCGACCTCGGACGACATCAAACCCAAAGACCCGGTTAGTGAAAATATGGCGCTTATGGTTGGCAAGCCCGTGAAAGCATTTGTTTATCAAGACCACGAAGCACATATCCAGACTCACATGGCAATGATGCAAGACCCGAAGATTCAACAGATTGCGGGTCAGTCGCCGTTGTTCCAACAAATGATGACAGCAGCACAGGCCCACATCGCGGAACACATTGGGTTTGCTTACAAACAACATATTGAAGAACAAATCGGCGCACCGCTACCGGGCGACGAAGAACAACTTCCGGAAGATGTTGAATACCAAGTTTCACAACTGATTGCTGCTGCGGCACAAAAGCTGCTGCAAAACAATCAAGCCGAAGTACAGCAACAACAAAACGCGCAAGCGCAGCAAGACCCTGTCGTTCAGCAAGCCATGAAGGAGCTTGAACTTAAAGAACAGGAAATTCAACGCAAGGCACAGAAGGACCAAGCCGAAATTGCGTTGCGAGCAAAGGAAATTGAACTTCGTTCACAGATTGAGCGTGAGCGTATTCAAACCCAAGCAACAACTGCCGAACGGCAGGCTCAGGCCAGAATGGCTGATTCCAAAGCAAATCGCACCTCCAACGAATTGCTCACTGGCGTAAAACTTGGAGCGGAGATGTCAAATGCACGAACTAGAGTACCTGAACAAAAAACTAAATGATGAAATCAAGGGATATAACGAATTCATTGCAAGGGATAACTGCAAGGATTACGCGCATTACAAATATCTGTGTGGCCTGATTCGGGGTCTGGAGGTTGCACAGGTTCATATCGCAGACCTCGCGGAGAAGTTAAAAAATGACTGATGAAGTTCAGGAAGTTCAAGAAGCAACTCAACTGCCCGCCCCTATGGGTTACAAAATTCTTTGTGCCCTGCCGGAAGTAGAAGACAAGTTTCAAAATGGCATTCTTAAAGCAGACACCACAGTTAAAACCGAAGAGCATTCGTCGGTTGTGTTGTTTGTTGTAAAGATGGGTCCGGATTGTTATTTGGACCAAGGCCGTTTCCCAACGGGTCCGTATTGCAAGGAAGGCGACTTTGTCCTTACCCGCGCATATTCAGGCACCCGCTTCAAAATCCACGGTCGTGAATTCCGTCTCATCAATGATGATTCGGTTGAAGCAGTCGTGCAAGACCCGCGTGGTTATACGCGCGCTTAAGGAAAAATCATGGACGAGAATTACGAAAACCCAGAAGTAGATATTGAAGTTGAGGGCGATGAAATTGAAATTGATGTCGTTGACGACACGCCCGAAGAGGACCGAAACCGAAAGCCGTTGGAAAAAGAAGTAGAAGACCCGGCTGACGATGAAATTGAACAGTACAGTTCAAACGTACAGAAGCGCATCAAGGAACTGTCTCACGCACGGCACGATGAACGCCGCGCTAAAGAAGCGGCAATGCGTGAGCGCGAAGAAGCACTTGTTATTGCACAGCAAATTATGCAAGAAAATCAACGGCTTAAGGGTACGTTGAGGCAAGGCGAAGAAGCATACCTTGAGGCGGCAAAACAAAAGGCGGCTATTGAATATGAAGTTGCCAAAAAGAAGCTGATTGACGCAAAGTCAATTGGTGATATTGAAGCCGAGGTAATGGCTCAAGAAGAATTTAACTCTGCTCAATTAACTAGAACAAAGTTAAATGAATACAAAATTAATGCTTTACAAGAAGAAGAATATAATGTAAATACGCAGCAACAAGTACATCGGCCCCAAGTCGATGACAAAGCCAAGCAGTGGCATCAAGCCAATCCTTGGTTTTGGAAAGACAAGGTTATGACCGGAACTGCTCTGGGGCTGCACGAAGATTTGGTCGCATCGGGTTACGACCCGCGTGGTGATGATTATTATCGGGAACTTGATTCCCGCTTGCGTGACATCTTTCCCAGCCGTCTTGGCAAGACCGAGCAACCTGTGGAAAAGAAGCGCCCCTCTTCGGTGGTAGCACCTGCCACGCGAAGCAACCCCTCGAAACGAGTTGAGCTTAAGGCTAGTGAAGTTGCTATCGCCAAACGGCTTGGCTTGCCCTTAGAAGTTTATGCAAAACAAAAGATTGAACTGGAGAAGCGTAATGGATAATCGTCGCCCGCGTAGTTTGGACAACCGTGAAACTACTGAACGCAAGCGTTCTTGGACGCCGCCTTCAACGCTTCCTACACCGAATCCGCAGGAAGGCTATAAGTTCCGTTGGGTTCGCACCAGTTTGATGGGAAATACTGACCCCACAAATGTCAGTGCGCGTTTCCGTGAAGGCTGGGAGCCGGTAAAGGCTGAAGACCATCCCGAATTGATGTTGGCTCAAACGAGCGGCAACGTCGAAATCGGTGGGCTTGCACTTTGCAAGATGCCCTCAGAAATGGTGGACCAACGCAATTCGTATTACCAACAAATCAACCGCGACCAAATGGAATCGGTTGAACAAAGTTATATGCGCGAAAACGACCGGCGTATGCCCAAGTTTTCTGAACGCAGTTAATCAACAAACAAGGAGTTCAAAATGGCATATCCGACTGTTTCTGCCCCCTACGGGTTTAAGCCGGTCAATCGCCTTGATGGGTTGCCGTATGCTGGCGCTACCCGCAAGCTGCCGATTGAGTATAACTACAACCAAAACATTTTTTATGGTGACGTAGTTCAACTTTCTGGCGGTACTGTTGTTCGTTCGTCGATGTCCGCCGCTTCGTCGCCGGGCACCGCTGTTGCTGGCACGATTGGTATTTTCTTGGGTTGTTCGTACACCAGCCCGACCACCGGTCAAAAGCTGTTTGCTCAGTATTACCCCGCAAGCACTGCTGCCAATGACATTGAAGCTATCGTTGTTGATGACCCGCGCGCTCTGATGAAGGC
>Ga0214917_10005242_pt1 | contig 13958 bp, 14 predicted proteins | sample LL_1208_BB_MetaG_FD_177983 | JGI IMG/M metagenome (GOLD analysis project Ga0214917, IMG submission 177983) | Freshwater microbial communities from Lake Lanier, Atlanta, Georgia, United States - LL_1208_BB | ecosystem: Environmental > Aquatic > Freshwater > Lake | place: USA: Georgia | collected... | reverse complement strand
GCGACTTCCACAGCCACTCGAGCCCGTCCGGCGACAACACGACGAGCCAGCTCGGCCGCGTGCAGAACCTGCTCTGCGAGCACGTCGAGTTCGCCCCCTGCACCGAGCACAACCGGATTTCGACCTACGCGCCGCACCTCGAGCGGCTCGGCGCGACGAGCCGCATGGCCACCTGCAGCGGCATGGAGCTCACGGGGTCGCTCTTGCCGGTGAACCACCAGAACGCCTTCCCGCTGGTCGAGCGTCCGCTCACGCAGGACGGCGGCGGCCCGGTTGTCGACAACGACAATCCGGTCGCCCAGGTCGAGCGGCTGGCGCTGTGGGACGACGGGGCCGAGAAACTCGTGCAGATGAATCATCCCGATCTCGTGCAGATTCTCGGCGACCGCGACACCGACGGCACGCAAGATCCCGGATTCGAGGGGATGTTCGGGTTCGTGGACGTGATCGAGGTGCACCCGCCGCATGAGATTTTCCAAACGCCGGCTCCCCGGGACGACCCACGGAAGAAGGTCAGCACGATCTTCGTCTGGATGCAGATGCTCAACCTCGGCTATCGCGTGCCGGGCGTGGTCAACACCGACGCCCACTATGCGTTCCACGGGTCCGGCTGGCTGCGGAACTACATCCGCAGCCCGACCGACGATCCGGCCCGGATCGCGGTGGACGACGTCGTGCGGGCGTGCGAGCGGGGCCGCGTGGTGATGACCAACGGCCCGTTCCTCGAGATGCGGGCCGTCGGCTCCCGGGGCGGCTCCACGGCGACCGCCGGCCCCGGAGACGACCTGGCAGACGACGACGGCGCCGTCACCATGTCGGTGCGAGTGCAGTGCCCGAACTGGTTCGACGTCGACCGCGTGCAGGTGTTCGTCAACGGCCGGGCGGACCCGGCGCTGAACTTCACCAAGCGGGATCATCCCGAGGCGTTCTCACGCGACGTGGTGCGATTCGCGCGGGAGTTTCCCGTGAGGCTCGAGCGGGATGCCCATCTCATCGTGGCGGCGATCGGCGAGGACTCGGCGCTGGGGGTCGTGATGGGCCCGGAGCACGCCGCGGACAAGCCGGTGGCGGTCGCCAACCCCGTGTTCGTGGACGTCGGCGGTGACGGCTTCACGCCCAACGGCGACCTGCTCGGCCTGCCGATCCCGCACCAGGCGAAGCCCACCCAGCGCCGCCACGTGCATCCGCACGCCCATCCGCACCCGCACGACCACTGAGCGGCAGACGCGGCGGAGGCGAAGGCAGGAGAAGCATCCATGATTCGTCGTATCGCTGTGCTCGGCGCCGTGGTGTGCGGCGTCCTCGGCGTGCGGCCGCCGGTGCGGGCCGAAGACGGCCGGCCGCCGAACGTCGTCCTCATCCTCGCCGACGATCTGGGCTACGCCGACGTGGGCTGCTTCGGGGCCACGTCGATCCGCACCCCGCACATCGACCGGCTCGCCCGCGAGGGGACGCGGTTCACGAGCTTCTACGTCGGCCAGGCGGTCTGCACGGCATCGCGGGCCGCGCTGCTCACCGGCTGCTACCCGAATCGCATCGGCATGGGCGGGGCGCTCAACCACACGAGCACCACCGGCATCCATCCCGACGAGACGCTGCTGAGCGAGCCGCTGGTCGCCCGCGGCTACGCGGCCGCCGCTTTCGGGAAATGGCACCTCGGGATGCAGCCGCCATTCTGGCCGACACGGCGGGGCTTCGCCGAGTTCCTCGGCATTCCCTACTCCAACGACAACGGGCCGCTCCACCCGACCGTCCGCGGCATGCCGCCGCTGCCGCTCTACGACGGCGACACCGTCGTGGAGACCGATCCGGACCAGTCGCAGTTCACGCGGCGGTTCACCGCGCGGGCCGTCGATTTTCTCGCCAGGCACCGGGAGCGGCCGTTTTTTCTCTACGTACCGCACGTGATGCCGCACGTGCCGATCTTCGCGTCGGCCGACTGGCGGGGGAGGAGCGATCGCGGCCTCTATGGCGATGTCGTGGAGGAGCTCGACTGGTCCGTGGGGCGAATCCTGGAGGCCATCCGGGAGCACGGCCTCGATGACGACACCCTCGTCGTCTTCACCTCCGACAACGGCCCGTTCCTCTCGTACGGGGATCACGCCGGCTCGGCCGGGCCGCTGCGCGAGGGCAAGCTGACGACGTTCGAGGGGGGCATGCGTGTGCCGTGCGTCGTCCGTTGGCCGGGGCGTGTGCCCGCGGGCCGGACCTGCGACGCGATCGTCAGCACACTCGACCTCTGCGTGACCTTCGCGGCGCTGGCCGGGGCGGCGCCTGCGGCACACCGGGTCGATGGCATCGACGTCAGCGGGCTGCTCCGGGGGGCGGACGATGGGCGGGGCCGGGAGACGTTCTGGTTCTACTCCGGCGACGAGCTGCAGGCGGTGCGGTCGGGCGACTGGAAGCTGCACCTGCCGCACGAATATCTCACCGTGGCCGGGCCTCCGGGCACGGGCGGGCGGCCGGCGAACGTCGGCCACATGCAGCCGCAGGCGATCGCCGAGTCGGGCATCCGCGGCATCGCCAGCCGGCATGGCTACGCGGTCGCCGGGCAGCCGCTGGCCCTCTACGACCTGCGGGATGATCCCGGCGAGCGCCGCGACGTCGCCGCAGACTACCCCGACGTGGTGGCGCGGCTCGAAGCCGTGGCCGCGGCAGCCCGGGCGGAACTCGGCGACAGCCTCACCGGCGCGGTGGGCGGCGGCGTCCGTCAGGCTGGGCGCTTCGTGGAACCAGCGACGCGGCGGTGACCGCGGACCGTCGGGCCGACGCGTTCCGGCGTCAGCCCGCCTCGCGGACCGCCGCCGTGATGATCGCCCGGAGTTTCGGCTCGGCCGATCGGGCCACCGCGAGGATCTTCTCCACGGTGGCGACTTCGAGCGCGTCGGGCAGGCACATGTCGGTGATCACCGACAGCCCGAGCACCTTCAGTCCGCAGTGGACCGCCACGATCACCTCCGGCACGGTCGACATGCCGACGACGTCGGCGCCGATCAGCCGCAGGAAGCGGTATTCGGCCCGCGTCTCCAGGTTCGGCCCCGTCACCGCCACGTACACGCCGCGGTGGGCGGCGAAGTTTTCGCGGCGTGCCACTTCGAGCGCGCGGTCGATCAGTGCCGGCGTGTAGGGGGCCGACATGTCGGGAAACCGCGGCCCCAGCCGGTCGTCGTTGATCCCGACCAGGGGATTGTCGTTCATCAGGTTGATGTGGTCGTCGATCACCATGATGTCGCCGGTGCGAAACTGCGGATTGAGGCCGCCGCAGGCGTTCGTGACGACGAGCAGCCCGGCGCCCAGCCGCTGGAGCACCCGCACGGGAAACGTGATCTGGGCAGCGGGATAGCCCTCGTAGGCGTGCATCCTGCCTTCCATCACCACCACCGGCACCCCCTCGAGCAGGCCGCAGACGAGCTGTCCGGCGTGGCCGTGCGCCGTCGATTTCGCGAAGTGGGGGATCGACTCGTAGGGGATCGTCACCGTGTCGGTGAGGGCCGAGGCGGCGGCGCCGAGGCCGCTGCCGAGGATCAGGCCCACCCGTGGGGCGTGCGGCCAGCGGGCCGTGATCGTCCCGCAGGCCTCGGTGATCTTGTCGTATTGGTCGAGCATGGGTGTCGCGTCCGTGCCGTCACGCCGTCCGGCCGTGGCCGAGCAGCTCCTGGAAGTCGGGGAGGTCTCGCAGGGAGTCGAGGTCGGGATCGGTCTCCAGGTGGGCGATGTCGTCGTATCCCAACAGGATCGCCCGCGTCAGCGAATCGATCGCCTCGCCGGGCAGTCCCGCGCGGGCCAGCGAGCAGGCGAGATTGTAGCGGGCCAGGAAGTCGTTCGGCGCCGCCGCCACCAGCCGGCGGTCCAGCTCGACGGCCCGCTCGAGGAGCCCCTTCTGCGAGACCAGTTCGGCGAGCACCCGCAGCACCTCGATCGACGTCGGGTTGCGGGCGAGCAGCGTCTCGTAGAAGTCGATGTCGAAGTCGAGCTGCCCGAGCCTCCCGAACCAGCCTCCGGCCGCGTCCTGCGTCGCCGCCTCGGCGGCCGACGGATCGGAGCCGCGGCTCCGGGCTGCGTCGCCCGGTTCGGCATCCGCGTCATCGTGCGGGCTGTCGCGGCCGGTCATGGCGGCTCCGGTGGAAGGCGGAAGTGGGGCGGAAGCCCGTCACGGTCGAGGCTCGGGGGGAATCTGCGGTGAACGTCAGCCCCGGTGCGGAAGGCCGATCACTTCTTGCGGCCGGGCGGCTTGCCCGGCGGCGGCTCGGCGTCGCCGTCGTCGGGGTGGTCCCAATCGGGGTCGTTCTCCTCCTCCTCGAAGTCGTCGTCGAACTCGTCGTCGAAATCGTCGAAGGTCGACTCGTCGTCGGCCGTGGGCTGCGTGACCGCGAGATCCTCCTCGTCGCCGATCTCGTCCTCGTCTTCGTCGGGGTCGACGGCCAGCACGACGGTCGCCGTGGTGCCGTGCCAGGGGCTGACGACGACGTCACCCCGGGCGGCGGGAAGCTGGTCCGCCACGATGTCGGGGACGAGCGTCGGCGTCGGCCCGGAGGCGGAGTGATTCGGGACGGTCGGGGCGTGCATCATGGCGGTCGGGTGACGTGTCGCGAGGGAGTGGTGCAGCGGGCTGAGAGAAACGATTCCGCCGGACGGCGTCAAGCCGGGCGAAACCGACGCGGGAACTATAGGCGATGCGGAAGTGGCGTGTCAGGAGCACCCGGCATCCGGCCCGCGAACCGCCCCGGACGGCGGATTTTCACGGTGTCTGGGCCGCCGGGCGGCCGCCGGCTCACGTGTGGTAGTCGGCGTTGAGCCGGACGTACTCCGCCGTCAGGTCGCTGGAGTAGAAGCGGATCGACGCCGGGCCGGCGTTGAAGTCGAGTTCGATGAGCGTCTCGCGTGCAGCCTGGATCGACTTAGAAACGGCGTCCGCGTCGAACGCCACCGGCGCGGCCCGCTGGAACAGCAGCGTGCCGTTGAGCCGCAGTTCGAGCTTCTCCGGATCGAACGGGATGCCGGCGTAGCCGGCGGCCGACACGATCCGGCCCCAGTTGGGATCGGCACCGCAGACGGCGGTCTTGACCAGCGGGCTGTCGGCGACCGACCGGGCGAGCTGGCGGGCCTGATCCCTCGTTTGGCAGCCCCGGACCTCGATCCGCAGCACGTGAGTGGCTCCCTCGCCGTCGTCGGCGATCTCGCGGGCGAGGTCCTCGCAGGCGTCACGCAGCGCCTTCGCGAACGCCTCCAGGCCGGCCCCGCCGAGCGGCTCGCCCCCCGCCGCCCCGTTGGCCAGCAGCAGCACCGTGTCGTTGGTGCTCGTGTGACCGTCCACGCTCACGCAGTTGAAGGTCTGGTCGGCGACCTCGCGGAGCAGCCGCTGGGCGTCGTCCGCCCGCACGGGGGCGTCGGTGAGGACGATACCCAGCATCGTCGCCATCCGGGGTCCGATCATCGCGGCGCCCTTCGCCATGCCGAAGAGCGTGTAGCCGCGGCCGCCGGCCGTGAACGACGACCCCGAGAGCTTGGGACGCGTGTCCGTCGTCATCATGCCGCGGGCCGCCGTCACGGCGGCGTCGGCGTCGGTGCCGAGCCTGGCGGCCAGCGTGCCGATGCCGGCGCGGATCTTCTCCAGCGGCAGGAACTCCCCGATGATCCCGGTGGAGAGCACGAGCACCGCCGACTCGTCGGCGCCGATCGCCCGTGCCGCGGCGTCGGCCATCGCGTGGGCGTCGTCGAGGCCGCGACGGCCGGTGCAGGCGTTGGCGTTGCCGGAGTTGATGGCGATGGCGCGGAAGCCGTCGCCGGGCGTGCGGGCCCGGTCGAAGGCCACCGGGGCGGCGAAGACGAGGTTCGTGGTATAGACACCCGCGGCGGTGGCGGGCAGGTCCGAGACGATCAGCGCGATGTCCTCGCGGGTGGGGTTCCGCTTCAGGCCGGCGTGCGTGCCGGCGGCGCGGAAGCCACGGGGGAGCGGGGGAATCGGCAGGCGGACGGGAGTTTCGGCGATCGCCATGGTGGTGGGCCGCGGCGGCTGCCGCGGTGTGGATGGTGGGCCGCGGCGGCTGCCGCGGTGTGGATGCTGGGCCGCGGCGGCTGCCGCGGTGTGGTTGGTGGGCCGCGGCTGTTCAGAGGAGCGCCGTGGTTTCCTCGTAGCCGAAGAGGACGTTGAGATTCTGCACGGCGGCGCCGGCCGCGCCCTTCACGAGGTTGTCCTCGCAGCTGATGAGGAGGACGCGGCCGAGGACGACGCGGGCCGTGATGTCGATGAAGTTCGTGCCGACCGTGTCCTTGGTGCCGGGCAGGTGGTCGACGATCCGCACGAACCGCTCGCCCGCGTAGGCGTCCCGGAGCATCTTCATGACGTCGGCCTCCGCGATCGGCCTCCGCGGACGAATGTAGATCGTCGAGAGGATGCCGCGGTCCATCGGCGCCAGCTGGGGCGTGAAGATGACCTCCGGGCGGACGCCGGCGAAGCGGGCGACGATCTGCTCGATCTCGGGAGTATGCCGGTGCCGGCCGACGTTGTAGGCCGAGATGCTTTCGTTGCACTCGGGGAAGTGCGTCATCAGCTTCGGCGACCGCCCGGCCCCGCTGACGCCGCTCTTGGAGTCGACGATGATGTCGTCGGTCTCGAACAGGCCGCTCCTGACCAGCGGGGCGAGGGGCAGGATGGCCGACGTGGCGTAGCAACCCGGGTTGGCGACCAGGCTCGCGTTGGCGATCTGTTTCCTGAACAGTTCCGGCAGACCGTAGACCGTGTTGCCGAGCCGGCCCGCATCGGGGTGCTCGTGGCCGTACCATTCGAGGTAGGTGACGGCGTCGTCGAGCCGGTAGTCGGCGCTGAAGTCGACGACCCGGGCCCCGGCGGCCAGCACGCGGGGGATGATCTCGGCGCTGGCGCAGTGCGGCAGGCAGCTGAACACGCACTCGGCGCGGCCGCCGACCTGCTCCGGGGAGAGGTCCTCGAGCGGCATGTCGAGCCGCCCCACGAGGCTCGGATGGACGCTCGAGATCGGCGTGCTGCCCTCCTGGCGGCTGGTGACGGCGACGATCCTGACGTGCGGATGCCGCAGCAGGATCTTGATGGCTTCGAGCGCCGTGTAGCCGGTGGCGCCGAGGACGGCGACGGTGGTCATCGGGGGGCCTGCGGGGTGCGAGGCGGAAGTTATAGCGGGAGGTGCCGGAATCCTCCACCGGCGGCCCGGGCCGTTCCCGGCTCGGGCGCGATCGTCACGTCGGCACGAGCCGCCGCTCGATGAGCCGCAGGAGCCAGCCGGCGACCGCCCGCTTCGTGCCCGCCTTTTCGCCGACGAGTTCGTGCCGGGAGTCGTAGACGGCCACGGCGTTCCGCGTGGCCTCGAGCGCCGCCAGATCGTTGACCACGATCAGGTCGCACTGCTTGGCCGTCACCTTCGCGCAGGCCCGGGTCCGGTCGGCGCCGGGCTCGAGGGCGAAGGCGACGCACCAGGCGGGCCGGCGTCGGCCGGGCACGCCGCGTTTCACTCGGGCGGCGAGCGTGGCGATCACGTCGGTCGTGGCCTTGAGGTCGAGGGCGAGACCGGCCGACGTGCGGGGAATCTTGCCCCGTACCGGTCGCACCGGCTCGAAGTCGCAGGGCGCGGCGGCGGCGATGATACCGTCGACGCGGGGCAGCTCGGCGAGCGCCGCCGCCAGCATCTCGGCCGTCGTCTGCACCGGGATCACCCGCGCGGCCTTCGCGTAGCGGACCGGCACCGGGCCGCTGACGATCGTCACGTCGTGACCGCGTGCGAGGGCCGCCTGGGCCAGCGCCGCGGCCATGCGGCCGCTGGAGGCGTTCGTGAGGTAGCGGACCTCGTCGATGTAGGCCCGTGTCGGTCCGGCGGTCAGCAGGATCTTCGCCATCACCGTCGGGGTCCCGGCCCCGCCGTCAGGGTGTCCGTCTGCGGTGTCTGGGGACGGCGGGCCCCTCGGCCAGCACGTCAACGATCGCGGCGGCGATCTGCTCCGGCTCCGCCATCCGCCCGGTCCCCTGCTGGCGGCACGAGAGCCAGCCGGTCCCGGGCTCGACAAAGCGGACACCATCCTCCCGGAGACGGCTCACGTTCCGCTGGACGGCCGGCTTCTCCCACATGGCCGCGTTCATGGCCGGCGCCATCAGCACGGGGCATTCCGCGCACAACAGCAGCGTCGCCAGCAGGTCGTCGGCCGCCCCCGACGCCGCCTTCGCCAGCAGGTCGGCGGTGGCGGGGGCGACGACCACGAGGTCGGCGCGGGCCGCGAGTTCGATGTGGCTGCCGAGCGGATGCGCCGCCGGGTCGAAGCTGCGGATGGCGACGGGTCGGCCGCTGAGGGCCGCGAACGTGGCGGACCCGACGAACCGCCGGGCGTTCCGGGTGAGTACCACGCTCACGCCCGCGGCCCGTTGCACCAGCAGGCTCGTGAGCGCCGCCGCCTTGTAGGCCGCGATCCCGCCCGAGACGCCCAGCACGATTTCGCGCCCCTCGAGCATGGATGGCTTCACGTCTCGGTCCTGATGATCCCGGTTCGGACGAGCCGTCCCCGGGACGGTGCGATCCGGACTCACAGGATCGTCGCGTCGAAGTCGAGAGGCCCTCCCGCTTCGGGCGAATCGCCGGTGATGCGGAGGTTGAGCGACGTGTCGAGGTAGATCTTGTCCTGCTTGATCTCCTCGATGACGATCTGCATCCTGTCGTCGGTATCGACGTCGACGAGCGGCCGGCTGCCGGCGTTGAGGGCGACCATCCGCTTCTGGATGAGCGTGGACAGCTTGAACCGTCCGCCGACCTTGTTGACGATCTCTTCTTCGCGCAGGTCGTCGATCATGTTCCGGCTCCTTGGCCCTGGGGGCCGCGTGGGGGGGTCTGCGGGGACTTGGTCTGCGGGGACTGGGTCTGCGGGGACTGGGTCTGCGGGGACTTGGTCTGCGGGGACTTGGTCTGCGGGGACTGGGGCTGCGGGAGCTAGGTCTGCGAATGCTGCGGGGCGGGTCCGCCCGTGAGCGCTGCCGCCGGGCGGGCCAGCCCCGCCGCGAACAGGATCTGCTCGATCTTCGCCACGGCGGCGACCGGGTCGTCGTCGTTGACGACGCGGTGCGTGTAGTGGTGCGACTGCAGCAGTTCCCGGTGGGCGACCTCGAGACGCCGGGCCATCGCCTCGGGCGACTCGGTGCCCCGACCGAGCAGCCGCTGGCGAAGCTGGTCGGGATGGCTCGGTTCCACGAAGATCGTCACCGCCTCGGGATATTTCTGCAGCACCGAGAGTGTACCCTCGACGTCGATCTCCAGCACGACCCAGCTCCCGGCGGCCAGACGGGGGGCGACCTCGGCCAGGAGCGTGCCGTACCAGTGCTGCCGGCCGTACACCCGGCAGCATTCCAGGAACTCTCCGGCATCCCGTCGGCGGTCGAACTCCTCCTGCGGAATGAAGTGGTAGTCGACGCCGTCCCGCTCGCCGGCCCGCGGCGGCCGCGTGGTCGCCGAGATGCTGGGCAGGAGGTGCGGCAGGTCCGCCAGGAGGGAGCGGAGGATGGTCGTCTTGCCGACGCCGGACGGTCCGGAGATGACGACGAGTTTGCCCGGGCTGGTTGCCATCCCGATGTTCTAACCCGCTCTCCACCCCTTGAAAAGACCGCGGATCACTCGATGTTCTGGGCCTGTTCGCGGAGCCGTTCGATCCGGGATTTCAGCTCCACGACCATGTGGGCGATCGCCACGTCGAGCGACTTCGACGCGATCGTGTTGGCCTCGCGGGCCAGTTCCTGCGAGAGGAAGTCGAGCTGGCGGCCCGGCGAATCCTCGTCGAGCAGCCGGTCGAACTGGGCGACGTGGCTCTCGAGCCGGACGAGCTCCTCGGTGACGTCGGACCGGTCGGCGATCAGCGCCACCTCGCGGGCCACGTCGGCGTCGGCGAGCCGCGTGCCACCCTGGTCCAGCAGCTTCGCCACCCGGTCACGCAGGCGGGCGTGGTGCTCGTCGACGACGCCGGGAACCCGCACGCGGATGGCCGCGATCGAACCGCCGATCTCGCCGCAGCAGGACCGCATGTCGCGGGCGAGCGCGGCCCCTTCGTCGCGGCGCATGCGGTCGAGACCGTCGAGGGCGGCCGCGAGGGCCCGCGACACCAGCGGCCAGGTCCGCTCCACGGCGTCGGCCGACGGCGGCGTCTCGACGAGGATGCCCGGCAGACCGAGGATGCCGTCGATCGACTTCGGCATCGGGATGCGGTGGGTCGCGGAGAAGTCTTCGAGGTCGTCGAGGTAGGCCGCCAGCTGCGGCCTGTCGAACCGGCGTCCCGCCGGCGCCGCCGGCCCCGCCACGTCGAGCGTCATCTGCACCGCGCCCCGGCGGACGCGTTCGCGCACGGTCGCCTCGATCCGCGGCTCGAGCATCGTGAACGCGTCGCGGGCCCGCATCGCGAGCTTGAAGAACCGATTGTTGACCACCCGCAGCTCGACGCGGCAGGTGCTCGGGCCGTCGGACGCGATCCCCTCGCCGCAGCCGGTCATGCTGATCGCCATGGGCGCGGCCCCGAGTGCATGCTGCGATGTGGAAAGGCTCGTGCGGACGTCTCTGCGTACGTCTACTTGGCGGGAGCCGGAGACTGTTCAGCCGCGGCCGGCTTCTCCGCCGCGGGAGCCTGCTCCGCCGGCTGCGCCGCGGCGGGCGCGAACGTCGCCGCGGCGGGCGGGGCCGGCGACGCCGCCGGACCGGACGACGGTGCGGCACCGTCGATGCCCGGTGCCACGGGCACGGCCGGGCCGCCCGGCTGCGTCATCGGCTGCGTGGGCGTCATCGGCACCGTGGCCTGCGGCACCGCCCCACCGAGGTCGCTGGAAATGAGCGATTGCTGCCGTCCGAGCAGGTTGTTGGCGAGGATGCACAGCACGATCCAGAAGGCAGCCACGCCGACAGTGATCTTCGTGAACAGGTCGCCGGCCTTCGTGCCGAAGGCGCTCTGGCCCCCCATGCCGCCGAGAGCGCCGGCGAGCCCGCCGCCACGGCCCCGCTGCAGCAGCACGAGCATGACGAGGAACAGCGCCGTGAAGACGAGCATGAATCCCAGCAGGAAGCGGACGAGCATGATCATGGGGACGGGCTACTCCGTGATGCTCCGACGGGGATCCGCCGGTGGTTGGCCGGGCCTGATCGGGATCGGGGGCCTGGCGTGGACGGGGACTGGCTGCCGAAGGAGTGAGCGTATCTTCCCGCGGGGCCGCGGCCTACCCCATCTGCTTTGCGGCGAGTCCCCAGGGCGGGCTTGGGATCAGCCGAACGCCCGGGCGATGCCCAGGAAGTCGTCGGCCTTCAGGCTCGCGCCCCCCACGAGGGCCCCGTCGATGTCCGGCTGCGCGGCCAGGTCGGCCGCGTTGTCGGGCTTCACGCTGCCGCCGTACTGGATCCGCACCGTGGCGGCCACCGCCGGGGAGGCGAGCGAGCCGAGCAGCCCGCGGATCAGGGCGTGCACCTCCTGGGCCTGCTGCGGCGTGGCCACCTTGCCGGTCCCGATCGCCCAGACCGGCTCGTAGGCCACCACGACCTTCTCGAGATCGGCGGGCGAGAGGCCGGCCAGAGACCCGTTGATCTGCGCGGTGACAACTGCCTGTGTGCGGCCGCCCTCACGCTCCTCGAGCGTCTCGCCGACGCAGACGATCGGCACGAGGCCGGCGGCGAGCGCCGCCTTCGTCTTGGCATTGACGGTCGCGTCGGTCTCCCCGAAGAGCGTTCGCCGCTCGGAGTGTCCGAGGATCACGTAGCGGCAGCCCATGTCGACGAGCATCGCCGGGGCGACCTCGCCGGTGAACGCGCCGCTGGCCTTGTCGTGCATGTTTTGGCCGCCGAGGCCGACGTCGCTGCTCGCGGCCGCAAGCGCGGCCCCGACCGTGTCGGCGTACAGGGCAGGGGGGCAGAGGACGAGTTCGACCTGCGCTGCCTCGCCCCGCCGTCCGGCCACGGCCGCCGTGAGCTCACGCGCCTTGGCGCGGTCGAGGTTCATCTTCCAGTTGCCGGCGACGATCTTTCTGCGGGGCGTGGGCATGGGAGGCTCCTTAGATCCGGGATGATACGCCCCGCGACGGAATGCCGAAAGCCGGAAGCGAAAGCCGGAGCCGAAAGCCAGACAACGAAAGCCGGGAAAAGATAGCCAGGAAAAGATAGCCAGGAAACGAAAGCCGGGAAACGAAAACGGCGGCGGCCGCGGCGGGCCTGTTCCGAACGGTCAGCCGACGGCGGCGGCGGCGGCGTAGGAGCCGAGGATGACCACCCGCTTGCACCGCTTCTCCAGTGCCGCGATGGCGCGGCGGACGCGGAGATCGTCGCGGTGGCCCTCGAGCTCCACGAAGAAGACGTAGCCCCGCTCCTCTCCCGGCATCGGAAACGATTCGATCCAGGTGAGGTTGAGCCGCTGCTTCTTGGGGATGGCCAGGGCGTCGGCGAGGCCGCCCGGCTTGTGCTCGATCTCGAACATCAGCGACGTCTTGTCGCGGCCGGTGCGGCTGGCGTCGGCGTGGCCGATGACCGCGAATCGGGTGGTGTTGCCGGCGACGTCCTCGATGTTTTCGGCGAGCACGTCGAGGCCGTGGTGCACGCCCGCCTGCCGGCTGGCGATCGCCGCGGCCCGGGGCGTCTTGGCGGCCATCTCGGCGGCGGCGCTCGTGCTCGTCACCTCCACGAGGCGGGCGTCGGGCAGATGGCGGGCCAGCCAGTTGCGGCACTGCGAGAGGGCCTGCGGACGGCTGTAGACCGCGGTGATCGCGGTCCGGTCGCACGCCGCGAGGAGCGTGTGGTGGATGCGGAGCGGGACCTCGGCGCAGATCTTCACCGGCAGCCGGGAGAAGTTGTCGAGCGTGTCGGCGATCCGGCCGTCGGTCGAGTTTTCCAGCGGCACGACGCCGTAGTGCGAGTGGCCGGCGTGCACCTCCTCGAAGGCGGCCGAGATGCTCGCCACCGGCACGAATTCGACCGAGCTGCCGAAGCGGTGCAGGGCGGCCAGGTGGCTGTAGGTCCACGCCGGGCCCAGGTGGGCCACCCGCAGGTGCTGCTCGATCGCTCGGGAGCCCGAGATCAGCTCCCGCCAGATCGACTTGAGGCTCTCGTTGGAGAGCGGTCCCGCGTTCGACGCGGCGACCCGCTCGAGCACCATCTCCTCGCGGGACGGATCGTAGGTCACCTGGCCGTTCGACTGCTTGAGGTGGCCGATCTGGCGGGCGAGTTCTGCGCGGGCGTTGACCAGGCCGACGAGCTCGCGGTCGAGCTTGTCGATCTGCGATCGCAGGGCCGACAGGCCTCCCTTGTCAGCCGGCGGCTTGCGCGGCGAGCCAGACTGGGCCATGACGGGTCACCGGTGGACTGGTGGAGGACTGCGCGGAAACGGACGCCAAAATGGCAGTCGCGGGAGGCGACGCCAGCTCTGCAGGCCTCGCGACCTCAACTGTACCCTGCGGCGGGGCGGCGTAAATACTCGCGGAAATGCGGCTTTCCATCCGTTTTCGCCCGGGAAGCAGCGGACGGCCTGCGGCTGGCACGGCCTTTGCTTTTCTCCAAGCGAGTCGTCGGCCGGAGTCAATTCCGGCGCGTGTCGCTGCCCGGTTCGCGACGGGCGGTGTTCCGAACACTTCAATCACAGGACAGAGCGACCATGGCAACGAAGCAGGGCGAGAAGATCATCGGCATCGACCTCGGCACCACGAACTCGGTGGTGGCGGTCATGGAGGGCAAGGAGCCCAAGGTGATCGCGAACAAGGAGGGCAATCGCCTCACGCCGAGCGTGGTCGCCTTCAACGACAAGGGCGAGACGCTCGTGGGCGACATCGCCCGCCGGCAGGCCGTCACGAACCCGAAGCGGACCATCTACTCCATCAAGCGGTTCATGGGCCGCCGCCACAACGAGGTGGCCGGCGAGGAAAAGATGGTGCCCTACGAGGTCGTGGGCGGGCCAGAGGACTACGTCAAGGTCAAGGCCGGCGATCAGGTCAGCAC
>Ga0214917_10005240_pt1 | contig 13965 bp, 13 predicted proteins | sample LL_1208_BB_MetaG_FD_177983 | JGI IMG/M metagenome (GOLD analysis project Ga0214917, IMG submission 177983) | Freshwater microbial communities from Lake Lanier, Atlanta, Georgia, United States - LL_1208_BB | ecosystem: Environmental > Aquatic > Freshwater > Lake | place: USA: Georgia | collected... | reverse complement strand
ATCTGCCTTAACTTCATATCAGCCTATATATGCCCTCTGCATTGCAGCTAAATCAATCTTTCGCATCTTTAGCATTGCTTGGGTAGCTCGTTCTGCGCCTTTGGAATCGCTGCCACCAAGAAAAGTGTTCATTATTGGTGAGGTTACTTGCCAAGAAATTCCGAAGCGATCTTTAAGCCAACCGCATTGACTTTCTTCGCCGCCGTTTGAAGTCAATAATTCCCAATATTTATCGATTTCAGATTGATCTTTACAAGGAATCTGAAACGAGACTGCCTCTGAGTGCGGAAATTGTGGACCGCCGTTTAATCCAATGAAATTCTGGCCAAATATCTTGAAGTTAACGACAATCTCTTCACCTTGTTTATTTCCTGGAGTATCCGTGGGTGCAATCCAATTATCTTGAATCGAGCTTTCTGGAAAAATAGAGGTATAGAAATTTGCGGCTTCGCGAGCATTACCGTTAAACCAGAGGCACGTTGTTAGTTCCATGCGTGAATCTTATCGGCAGACTTATATTAAACGGTCGGTGATTTTACTTGCAAGGAGATGGTATTTCCCCATGGGTCTTCTACTCTTGTCACTCCCGAGTCAAAAGTCGAATTTAGCTGGTAGTAATCCAATCTCTCTTTAGTCTCTAGAACTTGATCTTGATTTTCCAAGACGATTTCGACTTTTCCAAGGCCGAGGGCAAGTTGTCTCTTGCCGGCACCTTTACTTCGCCAAGTATTCATAGCCATGTGGTGGTGATATCCGCCAGCAGCAACGAATAGCGCAGCACCACCCCAATTCAATGTTTTTTCAAAACCAAGCATCTTTACGTAAAACTCTTCTGCAGCTGGAATCGAGCCGACGCTGAGATGGACATGGCCGACCTTTTTTGCTTCATCTACCCCTTCCTCAGATAAGTGCTCATTGAGGAATTGATTGGGATCTAAAAAGATGGTGTCCATTTCGATAGTTCCATGAACCCAGCTCCACGCACTTCGATCACGATCCCAATAAAGCTCTACTCCGTTTCCTTCGGGATCGTTAAAGTAAAAAGCTTTGCTTACCAAGTGGTCTGCGCTGCCAGTAAAAGTTCCAGGGTATTTCTGGGCGACGGAATACACGGATTTTGCTAAAGCTGCTTCTGATGGAAAAAGTATTGCGGTGTGAAAGAGGCCGGCTTCGTGAGGAGATGCGTGTTTCATACCTGGCTTATGTTCAAGAATTACTATCTCTCGAGTTTGATATCCGAGAACCGCACGGCCATTGAATTCACTCAATAGTGTTAAGCCAACCCCATCGCGATAATAACGAACCATCGCATCTACGTCAGATACCCAGAGCGTGACTGCACCCATATCGGAGTTCGCTGGGAGGAGCTCAGAAGCCGTCATGGAAGTACCTTATCAGATAGTTGAAATTTCAACTAAATTGGATATTCTAGTTTTTGGCGTATTTCGAAAGGTAGCCGGGCAGGGAGAAGTACACTTTCGTACATGGGCCAATTACTTTATGTTCTCGGAGTCTTTCTGCTTTGTCTCGCTTGGGGTTGGGGTTTTACCAGCTTGATTGATAAGGACTAAGCCGTGAGCGAATCAACCGATACTTTCCAATGTCCATGCGGATGTCCGCCGAATAACTGCACTTGTTGCTGCAGCAAGCCACAAGGATGTGGGCATAGACCTGCGGGTCCTCGCTAGTTAAATCTTTGATGCCTGCAGATAAACACGAACGTTCATCCTATTTTCCAAAAATAGAGGCGAAATACGGCCAACCGATGAAGTATTGGTTTGGCGTAATGAAAGAGATTGCAGATCGCAAATACCCCGAACAGATCGCATTTCTCAAGGAAGTACATGGATTTAGCCAGGCGCATGCCAATGCTTTGGTCATGTATTCAAGGGGATCTAAAAGTTCTCGTAGGTTTGATGATTTTGAAGGCTTCTTGAAGAAACATGATGCTGCTAAGCAGAAGACTGTTAAGAAGATATTCAGTGTAATTAGGAAGAAGTATCCAAAACTCGAATTAGTAATCGCCTGGAATCAACCTATGTTGAAGTCGGGTAACAGCTACGTATTTGGAGTGTCAGTATCCAAAAACCATATTCTAATAGCGCCGTTCAATGCCAAAGTCTTGAAATCAATGTCGAAGGATTTAGAGGTTTACAAAGTTAATAATAAAACGGTGCAAGTTCCCGTTGATTGGAAAGTGGATGAGAAATTACTCAACAAGATGATTGCTTTGAATCTGAAAGAGTTAAAGAAGTAAATTACTTGGAGAGTGGTCCAAGGAGATACATCGCAAGTCTCTGGATTGGCTCCCGGCGCCCTTCATGTTGATTGAGGAAAGCGCGTGTTCCATCTACTCCGCACATCGCACGTATAACTTCTGGGCCACCTGGATGGGAAGTGATCCAGCGTGTTAAGTCGTAAACCTTCCCGTCAACCACGCTCCAACAGCTCTTATCGCTGTTATGAGTCTTTACTTCATCCATCGTGTAGCCAACTTTTGTTGTAGTCGCAGTAGGAGAAGAAGTGGTCTGCGTTGGCGATGCAGTTGTCGTTGGTGTTGCAGAGGGAGTTATCGAGGTGCTTGATGAAGGAGATGGGGTAGTGGTTACTGCTACACCTTTGTTCCAAACCAATTTCTTTCCGGATTTAATACAGGTGTATATCTTTCCTTTGTAAACCTGGGTCGCTTTTAACTTAGCGCATGTTGCCCCAGGAGTTGGGACTTTAGCTGCGATTGCGAGGGGATGAAAAAAGGTAGTAAGAGATAAAGCGAGAGTCGCAAGGAGAGAGATTCGTTTCTTCATCAGGGTAGGAGGGTAAAACATGACCCTAATTGCCGCGAGTTAAAGATGCTGAGAATTAGCCTAAAGTGGGGCAGTGATGAAGGCTTCGAAGGCAGCACAAGAGAAATTGCTAGCGCTACAAGCGTTAGATTCCTCGCTCATTCAATTAGATCACAAGGCAAAGAATCTACCTGTTGCCAAATTATTGGATGAGAAAACAATCGCACATGCGACAGCCAGAGATTTATGTGTAGCAGCTGAGACTGAGAAGAGCGATATCAAGCACGAGCTCTCCAAATCTGAAGTGGATGTGGAACAAGTCGTAACTCGGATTGAACGCGATGAAAAGAGATTGTCCTCAGGCCAAGGAACTCCAAAAGAGCTAGAACAATTACAACATGAACTTGGTTCACTTGCTAAGCGCCGAGCTGAATTGGAAGAGATTGAACTTGAAGTGATGGTTCGAATTGATGCCCTCGATCAGAGAATTGCTTCGTTATCTGCCGAGCGGGACACACTTCATGTGGAAGTAACTAAGTTGGCAAAAGAGAAAGATTCCGAACTTGATGAGATTAATCGAGCTAAGAATGCCACGCTTGCTGATCGTGCAGCGCTAGCTCAAGAAATCGAAGGTGAATTACTAGCTCTCTACGAAAAAGTTCGCAGCAGCGCAGATGGAATTGGGGCTGCGCGTTTACATGCGGGGCAATGCCAAGGTTGTCACTTGACTATCAACGCCGCTGACTTGAGCCGGATTAGCGCTCTGCCTGATGATGACGTGGTTCGTTGCGAAGAATGTCGCAGAATATTGGTGAGAATTAGTTAATGGCCCGCTCACTAGTTGTTACAGCAGATGGTGGCTCACGAGGCAATCCTGGTCCTGCTGCCTATGGCGCGGTCGTCTTCGAAGGAAATAACGTTTTAGCGGAAGTCTCGGGAAAAATTGGTGTGGCGACAAATAACGTTGCTGAGTATCGAGGCCTGATTGCAGGGCTTGAAGCAGCCCACAGAATAGATCCCAATGCATCCATTGAGGTGCGACTTGATTCCAAACTTGTTGTTGAACAGATGAGTGGGAAATGGAAAATTCGCCACCCAGAGATGCGTGAATTGGCTCTCCAAGCGAAGAAAATTCATCCACATGAACTCTTGAAATTTATTTGGATTCCCCGGGAATCTAATAGCCATGCTGATCGCTTAGTAAATGAGGCGCTGGATGGTGTTATCGCATCTGCACAAGAGCCGATTCAATTAAATTATTTGACGGAGCGTCTGATTTCAAATGAAGTTCCCACAACTGTTTATCTCGTTCGCCATGGCGAGACACCGCTTACACCTCACCGCAAGTTTTCGGGAGACGGCCCTTTAAATCCTGCCTTAACAGCAAAAGGTTTGATGGAAGCTGAACTAGTCGCACAAGAGATTGCAAAAATCGCACCAGATGTACTCATTGCTTCTCCATTACAACGCACCATGCAGACGGCAGAAGTGATTTCAAAAGCGACTGGACTTTCCGTAACTAAGGATCCAATTTGGATGGAATGCTCATTCGGTGTTTGGGATGGTCTTTCTATTGAGGAAGTTCGACAACAATATCCCGCAGAATATGCGCAATGGCTAGGAAGTACTTCCTATGCTCCACCCGAGGGGGAGTCTTACGAATCAGCGCAAGCGCGAGCCATTCAAGGTTTATTGAGCTTGGTTGGCGAATATCCAGGTAAGAAAATCTGTGTGGTTACGCATAATGGAATTATCAAGACTTCTCTCGCATCAGCCATGAAAGTTGAAACGACAGCAATTTTTAATATCGATGTCTCTCCATGCAGTATCTCGTCGATTTCAATCTGGCCATCGGATAATTTGATGGCCATACGTTCAACAAATGAACGTGGTCACTTGCGCTAGTTCGAGCAATTTCTTCTAGCTGCCAGGGCTCACAGTCGACATATTGAAATCTTTGATGACAAGCGGAGGCATAGACATACTCGTGACATCTCCCGCCCATTCTCGCGGTTGAGTCCATTCTGTTGCGCCGGCGTGCGCAATACGTGAGAGCGCACTCACAGGGGAGTCATTCCAACGGAAGTTATTGGTTGCGCCTTGTACTTCACCGTTCTTAACGTAATAAACGCCATCACGGGTAAGTCCAGTCAACAACAATGAATTGGGATCAACCATGCGGATGTACCAGAGCGTTGTGACGAGCAGGCCGCTATCAACTTTCTTCACAATATCTTCGAGAGAACCGCTTCCACCGTCAACGCTCATGATCAAGTTATCGCCAAGTGGTGTGTAAGGAAGAGAGGTAAGTTGGGAGCTAGCACGGGTTTGGAGAAGTGATTGGAGTACTCCATCTTTAATCCAATCAACGCGACCTTTTTTCTGACCGTTATCAAAGACTGAAGTGAATGGGCTACTTGCCGCAGCTGATACAAATTGAGAGCCACCTAAAGTTGGATGCGCTGGATCGCTAAAGAATTGGAGTCCTACGTTGGATAACTTCTCTCCAACACGAGTTCCTCCACCTTTTCTAGAGAAGACGCTCTGACCTTCGTAGGCATCACGAGCGCCAGCAACCCACATCATGTAAACATAAAGATCTGCGACAGATCCAGATGGAAGGATGGTGTCGTAACGACCTGCGGGTAAGTCAACCTTTCTTTCTTGCCATTGAAGTCTCTGGCGGATGTTTTTATCAATTGAAGCGACAGAGACATTTTTAAAATCGTGGGTTTCAACTCCATCCCATGTTGAACGAGTACGACCGTGAGATTTTCCAGTCATTTCCACGCGGCCAACAGGGGTGTCGTGACGTAAAAGCATTCCGCCTTTAGACCCTACCCAGATTGTCTCGTGGGTGTGTTCGGCATAACCGAAAAGTTCAATGGAATCTGCTTGAGAACGGCGCAACATTTCGCCAAGTTCTGGTGCAAATTTAGAAAAAACATCTGGGCCCGTTGGAGAATGTGGTGCGCTCCAATTTCCAAACGAAACTTCTTTTGCAAGAGGAGCGAAATCTTCTGCAGCGCCAGCAGCTTTAGCAGCAGCGCTCGCTTCAGCTAGAAGTGAATCAATATCTTCTTCATTGACATTGGTACGCGTTACAGCGCCCGATGCCATGGATCCGCTCATCGCTACAAAAGCGATCACAGTGACACTTCTTAATTGGATCACTCCATTTGTGGTGAGCGTGCTACTTGCCCAACGTAGATTTGCTTGGGTCTTGTCGTTGACGACAACGATGCAATCATCCGTAGTAGAGCGAGCTAAGATTTTTTCAACGAGATCTTGAGCTGAAATCATTTGCCCGCCTCCGCAACTGTGTTGAGAACATTTATTTTGTCGAAGACCGCCGCAGGGCATCCATGGCTGACCGCAGCAACTTGACCGGGTTGTGCCTTACCGCAATTAAAAGCGCCGCCAAGTACATATGTAGTAGGTCCGCCAACAGCTTTCATTGCGCCCCAGAAATCTGTGGTGGTCGCTTGGTATGCAACATCTTTGAGTTGTCCAACAATCTTTCCATTCTTAATGCGATGGAATTGTTGTCCGGTGAATTGGAAGTTATAACGCTGCATATCGATTGACCACGACTTATCGCCGAGAATATAAATACCATCGTCAACAGATTCAATAAGTTTCTCGAGCGTTGGCCCATTCGGGTTTGGCTGAAGTGATACGTTTGGCATGCGTTGAATGGGAACATGAGCTGGAGAGTCGGAGAAAGCGCACCCATTGCTTCGTTCTTGATTTACGCGAGCTGCGATACGGCGATCAAGTTGGTAGCCAACAAGCACGCCATCTTTGACGATATTCCAACGCTGTGCTGCAACACCTTCATCATCCCAACCGACGGTGCTTAATCCATGTTCAGTATTGCGATCACCTGTGACATTCATGAGCGCAGAGCCATATTTCAGATTTCCAAGTTTGTCTGGGGTTGCAAATGAAGTTCCAGCGTAATTTGCCTCATAACCAATGGCGCGATCAAGCTCGGTTGCATGTCCAATTGATTCATGAATTGTTAACCAGAGATTTGAGGGATGAATTAACAGGTCATAGCGACCTGGTTCTACTGAGGGAGCGGCAACTTTCTCGGCGAGCAAAGAGGGAAGTTGTTCAATTTCGGCATCCCAATTCCAAATGGAGTTGCCCATCCACTCCCATCCATAACCTGCAGGTTGGGCCAAAGTGCGCATCGATTCAAAACCATGAGCGCCAATAGAAATCGCTTCAATCTGGGTTTGAACACGTACGCGCTGTTGGGTGGTGCTGGTGCCTGCAGAATCTGCGTAATGCTTCTGTTCCTTCACATACATGGTGTGGGCGCTGGTGTGATTGACCGATGATGATGCAAGCAACTTTGAGCTCAATGTTGCCAATCGCTCTTTCTTGTCAGCATCTGAAACTGCGAATGGATCAATCTCGTAAGCCGATACCCAAGTTTTTTTGGCATAGACGGGCTCTGGAACAAGTGAAATTTCTTCAGTAGAGAGAGGCTTAGATGTCCTGGCCATTGCAACTGCAGTGGTGGCAAGTTTCATTGCGGAGTCTTCTGATACATCAGGTGATGATGCAAAGCCCCATGCGCCATTAACAATGACGCGAACTCCGATTCCAAAATTAGTTTCATCACTCTGTGTTTCTGGTTTGGCATCTCGAAGTGCTAGGTAACCAGTTCGTGTTCGTTCAATGCGAACATCAACATGTGATGCGCCTTGTGATTTCGCAGTGGAAATCGCGGCATCGGAGACGGATTGAAGGGGTAGGGCTAAGAAATCTTGATCTACTTGAGTAATCACTCGCGCACCCTATCGCTGGAAAGCGTTAGGGTGAAGTCATGAAGTCGGCCCCAGGCAAAATTCTCACCTTTCTATTTGGGGATTATTCCAATGTTTTAACTCCAGCCTTACGACGCCTCTTCTTTGGAAATTTTATGAGTGGAATCGGGACTGGAATGACTTTGTCTCTGCTCCTCGTTTATCTCCATGACATTAGAGGCTTCACTAATACCTTCGGAGGATTTGTTCTCTCTTATATGGCAGTAGTTGCAATTCTTCTCTCGGGTCCAGTTGGATGGTTAGTTGACAAATTTGGTCCAAAGAAGATCATCATTATCGGACTTCTGTCGGAAGGTACTGGCGTTGCCCTTTGGTCAATTGTCTCCACTCATCAACAAGCTCTGTTTGTCGCAACTATGAGCGCCGTGGGTACTTTGATGATCTGGCCACCACAAACAGTCATGATTTCGCGAGCTTCGCCCGAAGAAAATCGTCAGAAAGTATTTGCGCTTAACTTCATGCTATTCAACCTTGCGATTGCCTTTGGCGGAATTTTTGCTGCCAGCATCATTCGTGAAGGAAATCTTGCGAGCTTTCAAACTTTATATATTTTGGATGGGCTTTCATACGTTATTTATTTGACTGTTATCGCCAGCATCAAAGGAGATTTTCGCGCTTCGCCAGAAGAACGTGAAAAGGAATCAGGCGGCTATCGAGAAGTATTTCGGGATCGAATATTCTTGAAGATCACGGGTGGCGGCTTGATCTATACGATTTTTGGTTATGCCTCTTTAAATGGTGGCCTGGCAATATTTATTACCCAGCACCTCGATCTATCACCAAAGTGGGTCGGAATAGTTCTCACCGCAAATACTGTCGCCATCTTTTTACTGCAGGGAACAGTGCTTCGATTCATTGCTCAGAGAAATAAGTTTGAAGTTCTTCCATGGCTTGGTTGGGTATGGGCGCTTTCATGGGTTGTGATCGCGTTCTCTGCCTTCGTCAAAGGATTTACCGCAGGTGTACTTATTGCAATAAGCCAAGTCGTTTTTGCTGTGGGGGAGATGATTTGGTCACCAACTTTGCCTGCTGTCGCTAACGAATTAGCGCCCGATAATCTTCGCGGTCGCTACAACGCCATTTCGGGAATGCAATGGAACGTCGCGAGCGTCTTCGGTCCAGCTCTTGTAGGTCTACTTATCGGTCGTGGATATGCCAATGAGTGGTTAGCACTCATGATTATTGGAAGTCTTGCGCCGATCGCAATAATGAAATCTGCGCAACGTGACTTTGCAAAAAGAGAGCGTTAGCTAAGTTTTCCTTTAGCTTCAATAAGTGCGGTTTCGCCGCTCAGCAATTTGACGGAGAGTTCATCGCCAGTTTTCCCTGGACAGGAAAGCGCCCAACCAAAAGTTAGCGATTGACCTGCAGCGAGTGGCTCAGTTGGTGCGCCATTGATGTTGTTATCTCCATCGAAGACATCGACACATGCGCCGCTTGAGGTGCTGCCTTGAACAATAAGAACTGCGAGATCGAGATCAGCGTTTCCACCATTCTTAGTGGTTACATCAAAGATGTAATTTGATTGACCTACAACAACTCCAGAAGCGAATTTGCCAGGAGTAAATTTTTTCGGTGAGGAGAGAATGTAACTTTCACCAGTTGGGAGTTTAATTTCGCTATCAAATCCACCTGAGGCTTGTACTTCTTGTACGGGAGCTTCAACAAGTTCTTGCTTCTGCTCTGAAGGACCTTCAGCTTTATCTGATCCACCACATCCGCTAAGGCCAAGGGCCAATAGTGAGGAGAGAACGGGAATGAGCCACTTCTTCTTCATGACAACCTCCACTAAATACCTATTTATTACGCAACTGATAGCTGTTGAGAGAGGAAGTATAGCCGCGGAGCGTTGAATGCTCCTTGTCGATGAGATACCTTTACGGGTCAACGAGAGGAAATATGAGCACACAACTTGAAACGCTTAATCCCGAAATCGCGGGACGTAGCCCGGGTCAGATTGCTTGGATGCGATTTAAGCGAAACAAGATCGGCATTGGAGCTGCCACGGTCAGTATCACCATTCTTCTTCTCTCCGCGTTTGCACCGATTGTCTGCCGCATCCTTGGTTTGGATCCCAATACTTTGAATCTGGAAGCACTCGATACCAGCGGTGTTCCACAAGCTTCTAAAGGTGGGGGAATTAGTTGGGAACATCCTCTTGGTCTAATTCCTGGAACGGGACGAGATCTCTTAGCTCAACTCCTCTACGGGTCACGAATTTCTTTTCTCGTAGCGTTTTTAACGACAGTACTGGCGCTAACCGTCGGCCTCTTTGTTGGAATTGCTGGTGGCTATCTTCGCGGTCGCGTTGATGATGCGCTTGGTCGTTTTACCGATTTCTTCTTAGCATTTCCTGCCTTCTTCATGATAGTTGCTCTGAGTACTCCTGTAGTTCAACGCATTCAGAGTTGGAATATTGGTGGCGATAATTTTGCCCGCGTTGTATTTCTCATTTTCTTCTTATCATTTTTTGGTTGGCCCGGATTTTCGCGACTTATTCGTTCGCAAGTATTGAGTATTCGCGAACGCGATTACATAACCGCGGCGCAAGCCATGGGTGCAAAGCGCAGTAGGATTATTTTGAAAGAGATTCTCCCCAATATTTGGGCGCCGGTTATTGTCGTCGTCTCACTCTCATTGCCGGGATATCTCGCTGCAGAATCGGTTTATTCATTTCTAGGACTTGGAATCCAGCCTCCTGCGTCAACGTGGGGAATCTTGCTCTCTAACGCTTCGCGATTTGTCACAGCGATGCCGAGCTTCTTCATGATTGTGGCGGGCTCACTTGTCATCGTGGTGTTGGCATTTAATCTCGTGGGTGATGCGTTACGTGATGCGCTAGACCCTCGTTCTGAGCGTTAATTTCCCGAAAATCCTTCTCAAATCTCCCTTCAAGTGGTTGACTTGACCTCACCTTGAGGTCGAATAGACCTCTTCTTTGTAGCTTCATTGTCGAAAGGAGAACTACATGAGCAGATTTTCTGCTCGTGCCCGTGTTCTAGCAGTTGCAGCTTCCACCTCACTTGTTATCTCCGGATTTGTTGCAGTCAGTGCGCCTGCACAATCTGCGACTCCACAAGCTGGCGGAATTCTCACAATGTTGGAGCATGAGCCTCGCTTGGATCACCTTGATCCAACTCGTATTTACACTGGTCGCGATCTAGCGTTTATGAATGCATTCCATACTCGCACCCTTGTCGCGTATAACCCAGTCCCAGGTGAAGCAGGCGCTGGAATCGTTCCAGACCTTGCAACCAATACGGGTATCCCAAGTAACCAAGCAAAAGTCTGGAAGTTCACACTACGTCCAGGAACTAAGTTTGAAGATGGAACACCGATTACTTGCGAACATGTTCGTTACGGCGTATCACGCGTATTTGCACAAGATGTTCTCCCTGGTGGACCTACCTATCTCATCACTTGGCTAGATATTCCTAAGGATGCAGATGGAAACTCAATTTATACCGGCCCCTACAAGAACACTCCTGCTGGCGTAAAGGCCTTCAATAAAGCAGTTGCATGTTCTAAGGACAACCGCACCATCACCTTTACACTCAACAAGTCAATTGCTGACTTCAACTATTTGGCGACATACGGCGTTATCTCTCCAGTACAGAAGAGCAAAGACACTGGTGACAAGTACGACTTGAACCCACAATCAACTGGCCCATACAAGATCGTTGAAAATAGCGATACCCAGTTGAAGATGGTTCGCAACAAGTACTGGTCAAAGGCTTCCGACCCAGTCAGAACTCCTTATCCAGATGAAGTTGTCATCCTCTACGGTATGGATGAAGAAGTTATCGATCAGTTGATGCTTGAGGACACAATTCCATCTGCTATCAACTTCGGTGGCCCACTTCCAACCAACCGCGACAAGTTCTTCCAGAACGATAAGTTCAAGAACCGTCGTATGAACAACTCAGATCCATATTCACGTTATTACGCATTTAACTTGAAGAAGATGCCATGCCTTGAAGTACGTGCAGCGATGTACTACGCATGGCCAATTAAGGCGCTCCTTGATTATGCGGGTGGTCCTGACTACGCAGGTTCATATGCCACCGGAGCTATCAGCCCACTCGTTGCTCTTGACTACGCACCTACCAAGGTCGTCGGTCCAGGAAGCGCCGACTTCAAGCCTGAAGGAAATTACACAAAGGCTCAGTCACTTCTTGATTCAGCAAAGACCAAGTGCCCTGATAACTATAAGAAAGCTACAGAAACTGGCATCACACTCGATGTTCGTCAATCTGTAACTCTCAATGACACTATTCCAATCATCGAAGCTTCAATGGCTAAGGTGGGAATTAAGGTCAAGTGGAACATCATTTCCGCTGGTTACTACTCCACAGTTATGAACCCAGCAAAGCAGAGCGATATGTCTGCTTCTGGCTGGGGTGCTGACTGGGCTAACGCATCAACCGTTATCCCTGAACTCTTCACATCATCTGGTGGATTTAACCTCACACAGAACAGCGACGATCCAAACTACAAGGCCTTCGAAGCAAAGGTAAATGCTGCGATGAAGGTTACGGATCGCAAGAAGCAAGCTGCGTTGTGGAAGGCTCTTGATAAAGAAGCAGCTGGATACTTCTGGCACCTACCAACAACATTTGGTAAAGCGCAAGAAGTTTGGGGTTCTGCCCTCCAGAACGTCTTCTTCTGGGTCCCACAAGGTAACCCTGCTTACGGAAAGATCTGGATTAAGCAATAAAGCAGTAACGCTTAATTAGGAATCATTTCCTTAAAGAAGTAAAAGGAAATGCTCTCGGGACCTCTAAAATGGTTCCGAGAGCATTTTCGTGAAAATAAAGAAAATTAAATTAAACAAGAGAAAGGGCGTGTTCTGAGTTCATGTTTCTCTTCGCAGCTCGCCGACTAGGTTTCTCTGCCCTAACTCTTCTCATTGTTTCTTTTGCTGTTTATGTAATTTTTGCGATTCTTCCCTTTGATCCTGCTGCTTTAACTTGTGGTCAGAAATGTAACGACATAGTTGTTGAAGCCAATCGCGTTCGCCTCGGCTTTGATAAACCTCTTCTTGTTCAGTATTGGCTCTTCTTACAAGGAATTTTCATGGGTAGGAGCTATGGCGTTGGTCAAGCCGCATTCGTCTGTCCGGCTCCGAGCCTTGGATATTCATTTAATGAAAACGCATGCGTCACCGATCTCCTCAAGAGCACTCTTCCTATCACCGTCACTCTCGCACTCGGCGCCTTAATCTTGTGGCTTATTGTCGGAGTAACTCTCGGTGTGCTCGCTGCAAAATTCCATGGCCGCGCGCCCGATACCGCAAGCTCAGTCTTCGTACTTCTCGGCACTTCTCTTCCGACTTTCGTAACCGGTCTTGTTCTTCTGATCTGGGTTTCCATTAAGTGGAAGATTGTTCCTTTAAGTTTTACCGGATATGTCTCATTCTTAGATAGCCCAATTGGCGCAATTAAATACTTCATATTGCCGTGGATTACTTTGGCAATTGCTTATGCAGCTTTATATACGCGCTTTACTCGCGCGGCGGTCCTTGAAACAATGAGCGAAGATTATGTCCGTACCGCTCGTGCAAAAGGTCTTGATGAGCGAAAAATTCTTTTCAAGCACACCCTTCGCGCAGTTCTTGCACCGATCACCACATTAGCTGGACTAGATTTTGCGGGATTAATCGGCGGCGCCATCATCACCGAAACAATCTTCAATTTGCCTGGTTTAGGCCGACTCACTCTTCGTTCAGTGAATGAATTTGATTTATCAGTCGTTGTCGCCACAACAATTTTGGCAGCGGCAGTTGTGATTGTTATGAATTTGATTGTCGATATGTTGTACGCAGTTCTTGATCCGAGAGTTCGAGTGCAATGAAAGAGATTCTCTCGGTCGAAGGTCTCCAAGTTTCATTTCCTACCGATGACGGATTAGTGCGCGCCGTTGATGACGTGAGTTTTACCCTCAATGAAGGTGAAACTGTTGCCATCGTAGGCGAATCAGGCTCTGGAAAGACCGTCACGAGCCTTTCTATTATGGATCTGCATAATAGAAAAAATGCCCAAGTTTCTGGATCGATTAAGTTGCGAGACGGAACCAATGTTGTTGATGTAGTGAGCGCATCGCCAGAAGAAACGCGGAGCCTTCGCGGTCGCGTCGTTTCTATGATATTTCAAGATCCAATGTCTTCACTCCATCCTTATTACAAAATCAGCAACCAACTCTGCGAGAGTTATCTGGTTCATCATCCGCGCCAGAAAAAAGCAGCGCTAGATAAAGCGATCTCCATGCTCGAACTCGTTGGAATTCCACAACCAGACAAGAGAGTTTTTGATTACCCGCACCAATTTTCTGGCGGTATGCGT
>Ga0214917_10005239_pt1 | contig 13965 bp, 13 predicted proteins | sample LL_1208_BB_MetaG_FD_177983 | JGI IMG/M metagenome (GOLD analysis project Ga0214917, IMG submission 177983) | Freshwater microbial communities from Lake Lanier, Atlanta, Georgia, United States - LL_1208_BB | ecosystem: Environmental > Aquatic > Freshwater > Lake | place: USA: Georgia | collected... | reverse complement strand
CGAGTGATAGTGATAGTGAAAAAAAAATAAAAAAAAATAAACAAAAAAAAGCGGGAGCCGAAGCTCCCGCGTTACTTACTTGACTCGCATGTTTTCATTATTGGCCAGGGCTTTTTTAATGGCCTTTTTGTCCATTACCTTAATTAGTTCTTTGTCTGTTGTTACGGCTTCAGCACTAATTATTTTATTCTCAAAATTTGTGGCCGTTTGTCGGTAGAGGTAGGACAATTTATCTAAGGCTTCATCTAATATGTCAGGGTGAACATTCCCGCGAACCATGAAGCCGTCCGCGTATTTATTTAATGTTAGAAAAATATCTTCAATAGGCAAACCTAAAAAATCGGGATAAATTACTAACTTATAAAAATCGCTTTTTAATTCGGCCTTAATTTCGGCTTCAATTTTTTGCCTTATTTCGGCTTCTTTGTTTGCTTCGGCTTCGGCCTTTTTTCTGTCGGCTTCGGCCTTCGCGGCTTCTCGTTCTTTGTCTTTTTTCGCGGCTTCGGCTTCGGCCTGTTCTTCGGTCAAATAAATTTCATCGCCATTTAGCCATTTAGTAATATCCAAAAGGCCGTACTTAATAGGCTTATTTTTGGTTATTCTTTGTGTATTCATATCTTTAAATAACTCTACACTTCGGCCGTTTTTTGGTGTTTCAACGGCTGAAATTAGATTTTTGTACTTATGGAACATTGAGAGGTGAATGCCTACAAGGTCACAAAACACCTTTTGTTTCATTTTTTCTTCAATTTTTGATAAGGCCAAAATAGAACGACCTTTTTTTATGGTACTGTCAACCATAAAGCCGAAATTTTTAGCGTTTTGCATTGTTTCAGCTTCGCTCAATTTTCGCAAGGCTTCAAGGCCGTTCTCAAATTTCAGCCTTTTGGCTTCAGTTGAAAAAAGTTCTACCGCGGTAGAAGTTTTGGGGGTGTTGTTTTGGGTGTTCATAATATAGGGGTTAAAAGGGTTAAGGTGTTGGCTCATTCCAACAGTACAAAAGTAATAAAAGAAATGCATATTTCAGCCCAAAAGTAAAAAAACTTTTTTTCGTAATTTTTGACCTTTTACAAAGTTCTACCGCGGTAGAACTTTTTAGGGCTTCGGCTTCAGATACCATTTCAATGTATCAAAACTACAAAATAAGTTTTGAACTACGAAGCAAAATTGAAAAAACTTTATTTTTAGTGTATATTGTGTTACCGGTAGTCGCCAGGAATAGCCGGTGTATGTTGTGTTATGGGGATCCGTTTTGTATTGTGTTATGAGGATCCGTTTGTGCTATGTTACGAAAATCATTTTTGCCGGTAGGCATACTTTCATAACATTACCTAAACAAATAGTGAATTTACCTTTTGTTATGAATTAGTCCCAAAATGGTGTAATTAGTGTTATTAGAACGGGTATTTTCCAAATTCCATCCATACATAACAAATCCCACACAAATTTAGTTCACCATGTGTTATGAAATACCATTTTCCTTTTTGTTCATGTTGTGTTACAGAACCAAGACCAGGATTTATTCATTCATTGTTTGTAACATAAGATACACCAAAACCGGTGTATATTGTGTTACAATTATTTCCTAACATTCCTATATCATCCTATGTTATGTAACATAAGACAAAACAAACAAACGAACTTTAGTTTGTTTGTTGTTACATAACACAAAACATTTTTAACGATAAACAAAACTTTATTTGTTTATTGTTATACTTTATAACATACGAAACTAGTTCGTAATGTGTTGTAACAATACTTGAACATACATTGCCCTAGGCATTGTATTACAATGTGTTATGTAACATTAGTTAAAGTAATAATGGATTGTTTACGGCCAAGACAACAAGGGGGAGGGTACTTTCCGAACGACGGATCAGCACCAGGGGATGGGGGGTAATGCCTAAAATTACGCCCATATCATTTCCCCAAAATTAGGCCCATGTAATTTCCTAAATTTCCACCTATGTGATTTTTCAAAATCAGGTACCCAGTAGGGTACCCAGCTCCAACCATTGTGGTACCTAGTTCCCATAAGGTTCATTTCCGAACAAGTCCAATTTAGTCCATTTTTGGAGTTATTCACATATCCTACCGGGAATTATTCACAGATCCTACGACCAAAACCCCCTTGGAGGGGTTTTGTTGCACTTACAACAAGTTCAATTCGGTGCAATTCCGAGTTATGTCACAAATTTTGACAGGATTTGTGACAAGTTGTTTCCTTTTGAGGAAACACAGACAAAGTTGCTCGATTAGGGAGTGCTTGATGTGGTAACTTTTGGGTTGCGAGTTGAGGTAGCACCGAGAGTGCTCCCTCTTATTCATATCTTATTAGAGGGAATTTGGGGGGTAGTTAAAAAACGGCCTTCTTGATATCAAAAACGCAGATTTTTGACCACTAAAAATTGATAGAGTGGCATGTGGTGCCACTCGAGTGGTATGTGGTGCCACTACTTGTGCATCTTTTGGGGTGATTTATGGTTATATTTGAGGGTTGTTTGCCCGTTAGACTGAGTTATGCCCAAGTACCAAAGACACCGTGAGTTGATGGACCCCGATACGGGGGAGATTGTCCTTTCGGATGAGAGAATCTTACTGATTCCCACCTCTGATTTTGACAAAGCCAGGTTCGTCAAGTTGTTTTACCCTGCTATACCTGTTTTAGCGCGTTGTAAGCCCTTGGAATTCATTTTGGGTATGTATGCCTTGTCCTGCCTAAAGAATGGCACTGTGGGCCTTAAAATGAGTTTTGAGGGGTATTCCCTGTGGTGTGATGGTTTGGGTGTTCCAAGGAAGGACAAATCCTCCTATTACCGGGCATTGAGGGGTTTGGTGGACTTGGGCTTTGTGGTTCGTGGAGAGGATGGGGACATGGAGATCAACTACGACATGGCATTTGTGGGGAACCGGATGAAGGTGTTAAAAGCTGCTGAATCCATGAAACGAAAGACCGACCGAATTGTTAAGTTGGGAGAAGGTAAACAAGAAGAGCTATGAACTACGGCCTTATTCGCAGGCACCCAGGTATGGTGGTGGAATTGATGGAGGAATACTACGATCGCTTGGATACGTCCCGGGAGATTGGCTTTGTGCCATTGATGGCGGACCATGCGTTCTACATCAAGGACATGAACTTTGAGCTTTACCGGGAGATGCTTCACACGCCCAAGGAGGTTTACGAGCTTATTTACCGGTCCATTCTGACCAACAGCCATTACAAAACTAAAATCCTGGACCATGACAGCCATCGAGAAGACGCTCAGTAATTACGGATTTGAGCCCAAGACCAGGTCTTGGATTGATGACGAGATGGACGGACCGGGGCTTTGGGAGAGTGCCACCCACAAGATCGTGCCGCATGAAGATGGCCGGTACACCATCCTGCAGTATGGGGAGATCACGGACTACGATGACGCCACGAAGACCTTCTCGGTGGAGAAGATTAAGAACGGCCCTGCATTCTGCTACTTTGGGATGATTGATTGGGAGGACGAGGACTACTGCGATAAGTTGCTGACGTCTATTGGCGCGGTCATTGAGATTGACCATGGCTTTGACGACGTCTTTGGGGAAGACGAGGAGTGAACGATAGCCAAAGCCATATTGTTAATGATGCAGAACTAACAAAATTATGGCAAGTGCAATTCGCTTTACCGAGGTAATTAACAACAACGGAACCGCTCTCACGGGAAATGCTCTTCGTGAAACGGCTATTTCCTCTGACGACTTTAAGTGGGCTTACGCTGGCTCTGGTGCCAACCGGTACGTAGAGTTCTACGACGCGCAGATTGGTGCCAATCGGGTTGCGACCATCACTACGGGGTCTTATGCAAACCTTACGGGTACTTCGGGTACACTCACCCAGGTAACAAGCACCGTCAGCGGCATTGGTAAGTACGATGCACCTGTCACGGGTGTTTCTACAGCTACAGGGTCTTTCATCATCAACTTGGAGCACATCGCCATTGCCTACTTAACGGCAGCAGGTTCTTCCAACGTTCAGTATGCATTCAAGAACAAGTGCTTTGAGTTTGCCATTAACAGAACTCCGGCTCAACTTCGTACTGCTGCAATAACGGGTAACGCCGTCAAGCTGATGTCCTTGGAGTTCCCGGTTCGCTTTATGAGCAACAACCGGATCTTGAATGCAAGTGCTACGGGTGCTTCTGGTTGCATCTTTGCCTTCTCAAAACTGAAGTCTGCAGGAACCATCCTCAACGACCAACAGTACGTGAATGCAGGGGTTACCGGTATGGTTACCGAGATCTACCTTGACACACCAGACAGCCTGGTTCTTGCCACAGACACAACCCTCGCAAACCTTATCCCCGGATTCTAATGAGTGCAAAACTTATCTTCTTTGACTTTGTAACCGAACAAGGTACGCCAAACTCTCCTTGTGCGATTAATGCGTCACAAATCGTGTACATGTACACTACGCAGTCTACAAAGACCGCCGTTGTGTTCACAAATGGAGACTTGATGGTGGCAAATCAAACATTGGCGTCGTTCAAGTCCGGAGAACTATCCCAGGGATTGGGCGAGTTTGTGTCTATTGGGACCCCTGAATCGTGCAACAAGGCCCCATGGGGATCGTCAAAGGGAGAGGTGTTGGTCAATACGACTTATTTGAGTCAAGTACAGGTTTCCCCTGAATACAATACTTTGGTTCAGCTAAATCAACCAAGCAGTTTTCCGGTAAGCTTTGTTACGCAAAGGCTAATTGATCAAATCGTAAGTGACTCTAAAATAAACGAGTCTCCATTCAATTATATTAGTCTGAACGTAACTCAAACAAGCACAAACGCTCCGGTAATCAACTCTGTATACAGTAATGTCGGACTTACGGCAACGCAAGTAACTGGGTCTAGGAGTAACACCGGCATATACGCTTTGGCATTTCCTACGGAAACGCCGATTGGATCATCTCCATCTTTTTTCGTTTCGTCTCCAACCGGTGCGACAAACAATCCAATTGTAAAGATTTCGGCAACATCAGCAACCGGACTTAACATAGTAACTCAAAGCTCTGGATTTACCAATGCTGACGGCATTTTGTCAAACACCAAAATCAATATTTTGTCTTGGCCAACCATTTCGGTGCCATCCTCAATTCTTCGCATTGGCGCAAAAATGCAAGGAGGAATTGTTTTCCATATTGATACATCCGCAAGAAAGGGCTATGCGTTGTACGAAGGAATAGTTGACGCTGGGATTGTTTGGTGTACGCCGACCGGAACAAACGTAACAGGAGTTAGCTTTACAGTAAATTCTGCATCAACTGGCATCGCCCGAAGTGCAACAAATACATCATTAATTGCGACAGCAGCTACTGGCGTTGGAGCATCCGTATCTGCCGAGGCTTTTTCAGCAACAGTAGACGGAGTTACCTATACCGATTGGGCATTGCCTTCTGAAGGAGCCTTGAATGCCATTTATGACTCTCTTCTTTACGCAACAACTGACCCATACGGATTGCGGAGCATTATTCCTGTGGGTGCAGATCTTTGGTCGTCAAACCAAGGGTCTTCGTCAAGTGTAGCGAGATATGTCAAATTTAACACATCATCAAGAGTCAACGCTCAGATTTCAAAAGTAAATGCGTATTTAGCATTAGCAGTTCGCGAGTTTAGTTTCTAAGTACAGAAACAACATTTCTTAAATGCTATTTAAAATAAGTCAAGAGGATGTCTTTGATGACAATCCTCATTTGTCCATCCTTACGGAGTTCAAGGGCATAACTTCGGACGAGTTCAAGTTCGTAGCCCTGTACGCGGATTGGAAGTCTCCCTACAAGAACCTATCCCCCGAGGAGCGCTACCAAAAAGCACTCCTCAACGTGTCTTCAGTCCGCAAGGACAAGATCGGTAAGTACATCGAGGCATACCACGACATGCAGGGCATTGGTTCGGAGAGGGAGTCCCTGGAAGCCCTGGAGGCAGCCCTGTCCGAGATACGCAAGAGACTCAAAGGGGCCCAAGGCTTAGAGGCCGACGAGATTAAGAAGCTTTCCGCATCGCTCATTGACCTGACCAAGCAACGCAAGGCCATTGAGATTATGATCAACACGGAGATGAACATGGACATGCAGAAGGATTCTTCTGCCGAGGACGAGATGTCCGCCATTGACAGCTTTCACGCATGAAGCAAAGCCTGGTTGATTACCTTTTTAACAGCGCCTTTGACGTCAACGAGAGGGTCAGGTACTACTTGGACAAGATTGGACAAATACAGATGTCCACTTACAAGCCTAAGAAGATGATCATTCCTTCGTTTTCTAGCCGGACTGAGCAGTCCAAGTGGGAGAACGAACAGATACGCAGGACGAGGTTTGGGCATGACGGCATCTGTGGGATGACGTACATGTACACCTACTTTTGGAAGATGAAGTCCAAGAACGGGGGCCTCATCTCCCCGGAGTTTCGCAGGTGCAACGCGGAGTTCTTCAACCTTATTGAGTCTTGCCTGTACGGCGAGTCAAGCCTCTACCCGGACAATACCGGTAGTGGCGTCATCCTTGGTGGACGGCGACGTTGGGGCAAGTCCTACAGCCTTGCCAACGCGATGTACTGCACGGCGATCCATAATCCCTATTCGGAGATTGGTTTCACATCCAAGTCCGAGGAGGACATGAAGAAGTTCATGAGCGACGTGCTGAAGACTGGTTACAACAACCTGCCGTCTTTCTTGCGCGCTACATCCATGGCCGGCAACTCGGCATCGCGCCTAGAGTTCGCCAAGAAGATTCGCGACAAGGATGGCAACATCAAGAAGGTGGGTCTTAACTCGGTCATCTTTGGCCGTTCCCCTGAGCCGACGTCGTTTGAGGGATCCGGTATGCGCATGGTGGTGTACGAGGAGCCCGGCAAGTGGGACCCAGGTCAGCTCAAGCAGAACTGGTCCTATACGGAGCCGGCTTTGGCAGCAGATGACGGTATCACCCGGAAGGGTGTCCCCATCCTTGCCGGTACGGCCGGAGATGCAGCAGAGAACGGCGATGACTTCAAGGACTTTTGGTACAACGCGGAAGGCTATGGCCTTATCCGCTACTTTGCTGCCGGCTGGAGTGGCTTTATGATTGACAACGAGCTGGGCAACGAGAACGTCATTGAGGGGCTGAAATACATCCTTAGTGAGCGCGAGAAGAAGCGTAAGCAGTCCATGAAGCGGTATTACGACTTCATCGTTCAGTACCCCTTGGAGGCTGAGGAGATGTTCATCCAGGTGGGTGATTCGCCTTTTGATGTGGAGTTGATTAACAACCGGATCGCGCACTTGGACACCCATCCACCCAAAATGAAGAGAGGTTTGTTCCGTAAATCCAACGACAAGGTGGTATTCATCCCCAAAGAAGACGGGGATGTCATCATGTTGGAGGAACCCTCTGACGACGTTCAGTATGCCGCCGGGTGTGACCCGACGGATGGCGCCAAAAAGGAGGGCATTGGCTCAGACCTGTCGTTCTTTATCGCGAAGGGGTTGCACCTAGGGGAAGAGGAAACGCACAGCGGTGGTGCCGTATTGCAGTATACAGCCAAGCCCAAGGACATGAACGAGGCTTACGAGCAATGCGCCTTGGCGGTGGAGTACTACAGCAAGAAGAGCACCTGCACGGTGTTGATTGAAAGAAACAGGGCCCGGATGATATCCTACTTCCAGGATCGGGACTTGACGAAATTTCTGGCGAAAAAACCACCCAAGATTGGCAAATTAGCCAGGCCGGGAAATGTTGTAGAATACGGCGTTTACATGGACGAAATGGTTAAGGATCAGATGATTGGTGTTATTGACGATGACCTGACGTCCAACATTGAGCACTACCAATACTCTGATTTATTGTCGGATTTGGCGAATTACAACCCGGACAACAAGAAGAAAAAGTACGACCGTGTGGATGCTTGGGGCCTTACTTTGATTAATTTACGAACCGTAGCCAAAAGCCGTTTGTTAAGAAAAGAGACAAGCCATGACCTGTTCAAGGGTTTTGACTATGTTTTTAGTAAGGAGGGAAAACTACAACGTAAATGAGCGCTACCGCAATACAAACTACTTTCCCCAATATGTGGGTCCAAGACTCGCAGAAAGGGGAGGATTACCACAAGCAAGCCATCTTGGCTATTCTTGGGCAGACGGTGGCGAACGGTTACATTCCCAACCTTTACACGGCCATGGACCGGTCCATGAACTTCTACAACGGAGACTACGACCTTTCCAAGAAGTTTGACTTCCTACAGAAGGATTACAACGGACGGAGTCTTCCGGCCTTATGGATTAACTTCAACAAGATTCGCAACAAGATTAACCTCCTGGAAGGAGAGGTGGCTATTCAGAAGTTGGACGTATCGTGCAAGACGCTGAATCGTGACGCCGTATCCCGCAAGATGAAGAAGAAGTCTTCCATCATTGCCCAGAAGATCATGATGTCCATTATGCCAAAGATTGACCCTACGGGGGAACTCATTGAGATGAAGGAACCGGACTTTCTTCCATATTCGGAGGAGGAGTTGGACCTCTACATGCGTTCCTCTTACAAGGAACCCATTGAGCGCACCATGGACTCCATCTTACGCTATGAGATTGAGAGGGACAAATACGTGCAGACCAGGCTTGCCTTTTGGAGGGATATCCTCATAACCGGTCGGGCTATTGGTAAGCACGAGCTCAAGTACGGAAAGCCACACATCAGGCGTGTAGACCCACGCTATGTCATCGTGGATCCCTATGTTTTTGACGACAGCTTTAGCACATCGGCATTCATTGGTGAATGGCGCTACGCTCCGGTCACGGAGGTCTGCGACACCTATGGCTTAACGCTCGAGGAGTTAAATACGATAAGGTACGACCAAGGTTCTTGGCTATGGGGAGGTTATTCGCAGAACGGCACGAACTTCCTATTGCCCTACATCACCGTGAACAACCAGTTTATGTGCTTGGTGTTTTACGCGGAGTGGAGAGACATCCGTCAGGTAAGAGCCAAGGTAACCGTAGACCAATACGGAGGTGAGCACGTCAAGATTCTTGGGAAAGACGAAAAGCCCAAGTTGACAGAGAAGGAGAAAGAGTACGGTGGACGCATTGAAACGAGGAATATTGAGACGATCCGCAAGGCAACCCTTGTGGGGTCAAGCGTCGTAAAGGAGTGGGGCGAGATGAACAACATCGTAAGGGACAGCGTTGACAACCCGGTGAAAGCCGAGTACAGTTACACGATTATCTCTCCTCAGTACACCAACTTTAGGACGGTGTCCAAGGTTGAGGAGATGTCTGCCCTGCAGGAGTTCAAGGACCTGATCATGTACACCGTGCAGCAGGAGATGTCCACGGCAGGCCGTAAGGGCTTTGTCTACGACCTTCGCTACAAGCCGGACAACCTGCAGTTGCAGGACGTGATGTACTACCTGAAGACCTCCGGTATTGCGTTTACGAGCAGCGGACAGGAAGCGGTACCACCTAACGGTAACCCATTCCCAAGCATTGACACGGGTATTTCAAATTCCATTAATCTGTATTTGAACCTGGCATCGTACATCGACATGGAGATTGACAAGATTTCCGGAATCAACGATGCTCGCCAGGGCTTTCAGAAAGGCGACGCCCTTGTGGGTGTAAGCCAAATGGCCGTTATGCAGAGCAGTCTGATTACACAGCCGTTGAACAAAGCTTTTGAAATCTTTGAGAACGAGTTGTTGCAGAAGTACGCCAACTACATCAAGACCATTTTCCCATTCTTAAAGGAGCAGTATGAGCCTATCGTATCAGAAATCGGTGTTGACATTATGGAGATTGACGAAGATGTACCTCTTCAGGATTATGGTATTTTTGTCAAGGTTAACTCCGATGATATCATGAACAACCGGCAGCGGTTTGAGAGCATTGTTACCACGGCTGTACAGTCTAGCAATGTCACCCTTGCCGAAGCCATGGTTCTACTTTACAACCCCGACACGAAGGAGGCTGTTAAGAAGTTCTTGGCTCTGCAAGACCGCAAAGCAGCCCAGGCACAGCAGTCTCAAGAGCAACAGGGCGCCATGCAACAACAGCTCATGCAACAACAGATTCTTGGTGATACGGAGAAGCAAATCCAGGTGGATAGGGCTCGCTCCGAGAACAAAGGTCAACTTCAGGTGTTAAGAGAAGAGTTAAAGAACCGCACAATGGAGCAGCAAACTCAACTTGATATGCTCAAAAAAGAGCAGGAGCAGAACTTTAACCTCATCTTTGAAGCGTTAAAAGAACAAAAAACCCAATAAACATGTCAGAAGAATTAGAACAACTAGCCCTTCAGAAGCTGAATGGCGAGCCAACAGGCGTGGCCATTAATGGCGACGAGAACGAGCAAGCAGCGTTGAATGCCCTTAACGGTCAACCCGAATTGCCACCACAGGGTGAACCACAGACCCCTGAGGCCCCAAGCGAAACACCGGTTGATTTGGAGGACGAACCAAATGGAGACGAACCTGCAAACGAAACCGGTGCAGAAAATGTTAATGCAGATGAGAACCCTAACACGGACCTCAATTTCGACATTGACCTTGATGAAGGCGTTGTAGTACCTGCTACGGATGATTTCGTAACAAAGTACAAAAACGAGTTTGAGGAACTTGGACTTGAGGGAGTTAATACCTCCCAGGATTTTGTAGAAAAGTTCAAGAGCCTAAAACAGGAACTGGAGGAAACGAAAGAATCCACCAAGACCGTCTTCGCCAACGATATGATCCGAGAGGCGAATGAGATCATGAAGCAGGGAGGTGACTGGCTGAGTTATTTAGGCTTGTCGACTCTTGATTACGATTCAGTCCCCGATGTGGAACTTTTATCGTATGAGCTTAAATCCGACTTTGATACAAAGGAGGAACTTGATGAGTACATTGCCTCCCTTGACGAGACCCAAATTCGCCTTAATGCGAAGAGGATACGAAAGGACTTGAAGTTGCAGCAGGATACTCAGAAGCAACAGATTGCCTTACAGGCTCAGGAACATCAGCGTGTTTACGATGAGAACCTCCGCAAGGCAATCAACGGCATCGACAAAGTGGACAGGGTTAAGGTCAAGGACCAAGACCGTGCAAGCATCCAAAAGATGCTCACCACCTACAACGATAAAGCCAAAGCAACTGAGTTCCAAATCAAGCACTTCCTGAAGCCTAATGGAGAACCGGATTTCCAAAAGATGGTGCAAAGCGCCTACAAATTGGAGATGTTCGACAAGGTACTTGAGTACGCTACCCGTAGCGCCAAGAATTCAGGAAAAGCCGCTGTGATTCAAAACTTGTCCAACGTAGAGAGACCGAAAGCAACGAACATTGCTGAGACTACTCCACGAAAGGCTTTGTCTACTGTTGAATCAGAAGTTGAAAGGTTGAGAAAGGGTGAAAAACCTTTGTTCTAAACTTAAACAAACAAAAAAATGGCTTACATTAATACAGGCAATCCAAACAATGCTGCTCCAAATACCATTAACGTTGGTAGTGTGGATAGCACCTACGTTTTTGGAGGAATCCAAAAACCCGATTTCAGCGATTACATCACATATCGCTTCCCTCAGTACACCATCACAACTCTCTTGGGCCGTATTGGTCGTAAGAACCCTGTTGTTGGTAACGACGTTTTCAACTGGTTTGAAAAGGGCAAGTTCCGTCAATCGGTTACAACCACAACCGCACCAACTGGAGCCGCTACTGGCACAAGTGGTTCTGTGACCGTTCCAGCTGGAACTCAGGCTTCCTTCTTGCTTGGTGACGTTATCCGCTTCGAAAACGATGTCTACGGCGTTATTACTGCTGTGACTGGAGCAAACGGTAACGGCGCATCAGGAACGTTAAACTTTAACGCTCTTGGAGCCACCTTGGGCGCGAGTATCGCAACTAGCGGTATCAAGTTTGCTCACCTGTACAACTTGCAGCAGGAGTACTCCGACAGCCCATCCGGTCGTGTATGGCAAGAAAACCAGGTCAGCGAGTACCTCGGCATCATGCGCCGTTCTGTAGTTTGTTCCACAACTCAGGGCTCTAACCTCAAGTGGGTAAAAAAGTCTGACAGCGAGTGGTCTTACTACTACATCAACGAGATGGAAACCATGCAGGAGATGGCCATGGACCGCGAGATGTACATCTTGGCCGCAAAGTCAAACGGAACCACCACAACCGGTAACGTAATGTCCGGCCGCCTTGGTGGTAACGGTATCTTGCAGCGTGTGATCACCAGCGGGGTTGTAGGAACCTACTCCTCTGCTATTGCCGAGACCGACTTGGCCGAGCAAGTTCGCTTGATGTGCTTGAACAGCAACGCAACTGAGTTCACCGTCCTTTGCGGTAGCTCTGCCTATGCCGATGCTCAGTTCGCACTCCGCGACTACACCTTGAACGGTGGCATCAGCTTTGGTGTGTTCTCTGGCGATGGTATCATGACCGGCTTGAACATCACCAAGTACAAGTTCATGGACAAAATCTTGAACTTCGTCCTGTACTACCCATTCGCCAACGAGGCTCTGTTCCCTGCTCCTGCCACTTCCGGCATCAACTGGGATAAGGCCATGTTGTTCTTGAACATGGGTACCGACGATCGTGGCAACCCGCTCATCAACTTGCGCTATAAGCAAGACCTGTTGGGCCAAAGCCTTGAGTTCCGCCGTACCGTCCAGGAAGGTATCACCTCCCCAGAAGCCGGTGCCGGAGCCGCTCGTTCTAACGGTAAAGATGGATTCACAGTAGACTTCTACTCTTCCATCGGTGTTGAATTGCGCGCAGCCAACAACCACGGTTTGTTGTACGCAGCGTAACCCCTCTTAACGGAGGTAACGAAGCCCTCGCCCACAAGGCGGGGGCTTTTGTTTTGGAACCAATTGTAGTGTTCGTTGTTATTAGGCTATAAAATACAACAAATGGCAACAACTAAAGACTTTGAGGCCTTTATGCTTCAATCCGGAAACGGAGGAACCTTCCACTTTTCCGAATACCGGACCCTTGACGGGAAGATCCACCGGCTCACCGAAACGATTCTGCCGGATGGTCGCACAAGGTACAAGCGTTTTCACTTGAACGCGGACGAGCCCTACATGATTCACAAGAGCAATGAAGAGCTCATGGAGTTCTTTATGAACCACCCCAACAATCCTGAATCGCCATGGTTTAACGGCAAGGCTTTGTTTAAGCGCTTACAGCCCGAGGTTGATTCACAGCAGCGCATTGAAGACAAGCTCTTGAACGCCAAAGCTCTTACCCTTGCTTCAGAACTGAAGGGCCGTAGGCTCTTGGAAGTTGCATCGCTCTGCGGCATGTTCTACGATGAGGAGGACGAAATCGCAGCCTTTGAGGGCGTATTGACTTTTGCTGACCGGGATCCTAAGCAGTTCTTGCGGATTTACAACATCCCCAACAAGGAAGCCCGTATGCGTCACTTGGTACGCACAGCGGTCTCTCGTGGTGTTATCACGACCGGTGATGGAGTTTACCGCTTTGGTAGCTACACGCTTGGTGTTGACGAGAACTCAACCATTGGTAAGCTCGTCAACGAGAAGGAAGTCCTTGAGATGATCGAGAGCCGTCTTGGATTCTTGGAATCCGACAGGGAGGCGAAGGTTGAGAAGCCTGCCCCAAGCGTTGCCCCGGAGCCTGCGCAGAAAGAGCCAGAGATTACCATGGCCGACATCAACAAGTATGCCAGGAACAGGAAGCCTCAATAAAATTGTGGGCAACGAATGAAAAATGGGCGCATTTGCGCCCATTTTTGTTTTATAGCACTACTGAACCCAAGGCAAAACCTATTTGTTAAATGAAAGATAGAGGTATAAAATGACGACAGCAGAACTAAGCTCAAGATTTGATTTGATTTGCGATAAGGTGGGTTCTCCCTACTTTACTGCAGCAGAAAAAGCCGATTTCTTCAATACGGCTCAATTGAGCATTATTGACGAGATTATTTTCCCGACCAAGAAGCAGGACCGCAAGGATGTTGACATTTTTG
>Ga0214917_10005238_pt1 | contig 13966 bp, 13 predicted proteins | sample LL_1208_BB_MetaG_FD_177983 | JGI IMG/M metagenome (GOLD analysis project Ga0214917, IMG submission 177983) | Freshwater microbial communities from Lake Lanier, Atlanta, Georgia, United States - LL_1208_BB | ecosystem: Environmental > Aquatic > Freshwater > Lake | place: USA: Georgia | collected... | reverse complement strand
ATCGTCATCGTTTATATCCATATTCAAAATGTTTAATATGTTATATGCATTTCCGATAAATCCACCTGAATTCAAAAATTTATAATTTGATTTTGTATTTGTGTAATAGTTTTCTAACGAAATATCGGGCCAACAGTATTTTTCAGCAGAAAATAAAATATGGTTTTTTGATATACTATAATATTTTTCAATGATTTCAGATTCAGTAGATACAGTTATCACATCATAACTATCGGAAAACAATAATAATGTTGATTTTAGTTTATCCATATCCCAACGTTTTAATTCTTCTTTCAATAAATTTATTTTTTGACCACCACCCATTCCTTCTTCCATAATACCGCCATTCCATTTTGTATTTAATCCTAATATCTTATATTGAATATTATTATATTTTAACGAATTTATAAAATATTGGAAACCTGTGTGATGTGCGTCTGTGGCAACTGATATTACCAATAAATTATTCATTATAGTGATATATTGTTTCTATTTAATTTATTTTCACGATTTGAATGCATATTTTTAATATATATTGGGTTCCTTTTGTTACATCGGTCATTGTATTTTTTACTTTTGAATTATAAACTATCATTGAACCTTTTTCTAAAAAACTTGTAATTCCGTCTTCAAAACAAAATCCACCACCTTCAAAATCATCATTTAATAAAATATTCACTATCATATCACAATGATTTTTATATTCATGTGATTTGAATCCTTTATAGTTTTTAATAATCATTGTATCAACTATATTATATGTAATTTCTTGGTCATTTAAACAATAATATTTTGTAATTTGATGTAATATCATTGAAAATGATTCTATTGAAAACAAAAAAATGTCTTTTAACTCATCAATTTTTATAAAATCTTGTTTTGCATTATGTTTTTCATATTCTTTTATATTCCAATCACAAATTATAGACGAATAGATATTTGGAATAATAATTCGTTGTTTAAATTTTGGCAAAGACATATCAAATTGTATGAGATGTTTATTGATATGTTGTTCTTTATCTACCACCTCATTGTTTGGTAAATTGAAATAAAATGTATCAAAATCGGTTAAATCTTTTTTTATAATTTCATATAGATTATTTAATCCGTTATCATGTTCGTTGAGAAAAATATTTTTAAAAAACTCGGGGTTTATTAGTTCCCTATTTTCAAGATTTATTGTTTTTCTATTTTTCATATCTAAACAAATATCTATTAATTTATCATTTTTATCTATATTTATAATCATATCTTCCATTCGTGTTTTTTTATCAATAAACAACATGTTAATAAATGTTAAATAATCAAAATAGGGGACAAATTGTGGTTTTATTTCCCACAAATTAATAGCTAAAATGAATCTATCATCTTCATTGCCTGAAATATTTAATATTCCATGATAATTGTTACCACCATCGAATGTAACGTGTTTAAGATATTTAGGAAAAGATAATGTTAACGTATTGTTTTCGTTAAAATTTGCAGTATTATAAGTTTCCTGGTCTATGTTCGTAATTATAGTAGGGTTTTCATTATTATTCATATAAACAATACAAGATAATAATGGAGTTATCAATTTCGATGGGTTATTCACATGTTTATCGTATTCATCACAATCAAAATGATAATTATCGTTCCCTATGGGTGACTTATGTTTTAACCAAAATTCTACATATTTATTTTCATCAAATGGAATATTCAAACGATTGAAATGAAACGCCGCGATTTCATATACAAATTTTTCAATAACGCTATAATTCAATTTATTTGTATCTAATAAGTATGTTAAAGGATTATGTAATCCAAAACTATCTAATAATATTCTTTGTGCATTTTCATTATCTATGGAAATTTTCCATGTATTCAAGTTTCCAAACATTTTTGAAAATATATATTTTATCTTGTTTTATCCATATATTTATTTCTTGAAATATAAATATAAAATTTTTATAATAAAGTAAATATGAAAATATTATTATTTATAACAGGATATAGACAAGTCGATGAATATTATTATTTCAACATCTTTTTAGAAAAACTAAAATTAAATTCTATATGTGATATATACATATATTGTAATAATCCAAATATACAAAATAATATAATAAACTATTATCAAAATTTTAACCAAGAAAATAAAAGATTATTAATAACTTCATTAAATTCGGGGTATAGAATTGGAGGGGTTGAAGCAGTTAGTCAAGGAATAGAAATGGGAATATTTAATGAATATGATTATGTTATACATTTACACCCTGACGTATTTATAACGGATGATTTATATTTAACCCAAATTTTATCAAATAACATTAGTAACGATATTGTTTTTTTCATAACTAAATCGATACCGGATGACCCTAATTTTTTTTCATTTGATTTTTTCATATTTAAACCAAAATTATTAACCAAAAATATATTTTTGGATGAATTATATACTTTTACACATTGTCCAGAGCATTATTTCCATGATATGATAATAAAACATAATATAAATTATGCATTTATAAAACGATTTGATAATGATAATTGGTATCCTAGAAGAATAGATGATAATTTAAGGTTATATCATGAACACGATATGAATAATGTTGTGAATTTATTACACAATCGTGGTCAATTCAACCCGCCCGCGGCGCGGAAAGTTATGAGTCAGCGAAGTGATAGTGATTGCGAACCCTTCGGAAAAATGCGTAATGGTGTAAATTCAGGTGTAACTGGTGAAGATGATAATCATTGTGAATTTTCAACACATAATGGCATAAAAGATAAATGTTTTATAAAAATTGGAGTTTTGACACAGAAAATATGCAAAGAAAATAAAAGTGTTTGTAATAATGATTATTTTAATGAAGTCGTATACATAGAATCGTCAAAATACAAAAAAATGATTAGTGTAATAAATAAAGAACATCGTGAAAAAAATCATGCATTTGAATTAAAATTATATAATTTAGAAATTAATGATAACAACCGCATTGATATAACTAAACCCAAGTTTATACAACGATTTATTAAAAAAAATATATATCAATCCTATATTTGTGATTGGATTATTAGAGAAAGTGAAAAATATGCTTTTGAAAACGGAGGGTGGACAACTACAAGGCACGATTTATATCCAACAACTGATTTACCTCTGAAAAAAATAACCTCAATTTTTCCTTTTATTTTAGAATCGTTACATAGTATTATTGAATTTATAAAGAAATCGTATTGTTTGGACAATAAACACATTTTCAAGGTTGACGATATTTTTATTGTTAAATATGATGCAAATAGACAAAGTCATTTGGAAATACATTCAGATAATTCTGATATAAGTATGAATATTTTATTAAGTGACCCTAATGATTTTGAAGGCGGTGGTACATATTTCGATGATGGAATTGTAACTTATTTGGAAAAAGGAGATGTATTGATTCATTGTGGAAAAACAAAACATTCAGGGTTAGAAATTACAAAAGGTAAACGTTATATTCTGGTTGCATTTATTCATATACATGAACGCAATTAGTTTATTTATTACGAATAGTCTTCCAAAATAATTTCATTTATACAAAATTGAAATTATTTTTACACAATCATATTGATTAAAAAATAATAAAATAATATGATACCAAAAGTTTGTCACGTTGTAACTTTCAAAGAACCACTTACTTCTAATAATATTACAGCAGGTGATAGTATTGATAATAATTTACACGAACATTTGAATCCAATGAGAGTCCACCCCGAAGAAGAAAAATACGATATTGAATCAAATCATCCAGAAAATTTTGCAGCCACTACTAAAAACAATACATGTTGTTGTAGATACAAAGAATTATTTGAATATATAATTGTATCATGTATAACTGCAATATTATTATGTATCATAGTATATATAATTTATCTTGTAAATAAATAATATCTATAATTCATTTATATAATCTGTGAATTTTGATACGCCATAATACAATGCGCCAAATAAAGCACTTTTCAAAAATAACCCGTAAAAATTGGCATTTCCATCACTGTTATATATTGATAAAAATGCTAAATTTTTATACATAAATGAATTGATGATAGGCATTTGAAAAATAAAAAATAAAATTGCAATAAAAATAGGTGTTTGTAATTCAGTCAATATTGTATCTACCAATGATTCCCTATGTTTTTTTTGTCTATATTCTTGAATTTGGATATCATTTTCGTCTTCATAATCTTTTATATAATCAGATGTTAATTTATGCATAGGAATATAGTTTGGTTGAACTTGTTCATCATTTAGATATTGTGTAGGGTCAACCGGAATGTCACGTGATGGTAATCTATATTGAGGCTCATTTTGTGGCATATTGTATTGCGGTAGAAACTGATTTTGATTTTTTGGAGGTTGGGTTGTTTGTGGCAATGACATTACGTTATTTTGTGGCGGAATTCCATATGGATTTGGATGTACATTCATTTGAGTATATGTAGTATTTGGTTCTTGTGATTCTCCACCATACCCAATATTGGGCTGTTGATTGAAATTTTGTTGCGGTGGATTATATGACCCAGGAGGCATTTGAACGGTTATATTTTCAGGTAAATCCGTAATTCGTGTAGTTGCGATTCTGTCACCCATATAAAAACTATACTATAATAAAATGTCTAAAACTCATGCGATTAACGCATATTATTCATCTTTTGGTCTGGGGGCAGAAACATCAATAATTTTCTTATTTTTATCACATACAACTGGGGATGCTGCGTATTTATAACATTTTTCACCATATTTGTAGGTTTTTCCCTCAATGTCAGTTATCACCGGACCGTTGAATACTATACAATTGCGGTCAGTACATACTTTGCGAAACATTGTTGCTAAACCTAAACCCAATAATATAGAAATAAATATTCTACCTAATGGTGTATATAAAATCCGTTTAATATTCATATATATATTAGACAGATAAACGGTTTTATGCTAAATATTTTTATGTTTGAATCGGAATTTTAGCAATATCTTTTTCATTTTTAGGACAAGGTGTTTCTGTTTGTTTCATTGCAAAACATCCATTGGTTTTATCGCGATATTGCAATAATTCAATATTTTCGGGGGAAGGATATACGAATATTTTACGAGTATCTGGCATAGTAACATACATAACTATCATCCCGATTACCAATGCAGCAATAAATACAGGAACATTTATGTATTTGGATAATGAAATCATCTATATAGATACATTTACATATTATTTCTTGTTCTTGTTCTTGTTCTTTTTGGATTTTTGGGGGGCTTGAATTTGTAGAGGTTCGTCTTTAATGTCTAGTTTTGACATGATATCATCAATTTCTTGGTCTTGTTGTTTTTTACTAATATATGTTTTTTCTTGAACGCCTTCATTTTCCATTCTAAATACATAGTTATTTGGAGTGTTCGATTGTTGTATAACGGAATTTGATTGGGTCAAAGCGGCTTGTGCAATGGCTTGTTGTCTACGCTGCTCTAATTTATTACGCATACGTTCTTTCATAGCTTGTGTTTTTGTCATTCGTTCCAATGCATTTTGGTCAATTTTCATATTTTTACCTAAACCACCCATATTTTTTGTAAGGTTTTTGAACATTTCATTGAATTGGTCAGTTCCACCCATATCCTTCATTTTACTCATCCATTCAGTTGCCTCTTTCATGATTTCATCTTTTGATATATCACCATTCTTCATTTTTTCATCTAATTTACCACTGACGGTCTTCATTAAATCCATGATTTTTTTAGGATTCTTCATCATCTTTTTTAGAACATCTTGGGTCGACGTCGGTTGTTCTCCGTTTGTATCTCCTAAAATGTCACCAAAATCTTGTGAAATTTCTTCGGCCAGTTCCTGTGCTAATGTTCCAATTTTACCTTCAAAAAGGCCTTTTAAATGACCATGTATATCTTCTGGATTTGGCATACTATTTCGGTCAAATTTGAAACCACCTGGCATTCCGATTTCATCATCATCTAAACCAGCTTCTTCCTTCATTTTTTCAGCAAATTTGAAAAAATCCTTCATATCTGGCATAGGCATTTCAGAACCTTCTTCACAACTTTCAGTATTATTGACATTTTCCTCCATATTTTTGAAGAAATCTCCGATGCTACTAAATGTTTCATTTAATTTATTTTGTAATTCAGCCTCATCAATTCCATCAAACATATTCATTGTATCTCCAAAATCACTTTTATCTTTAACGGAGTTGACAATTGTGAAAAGCAAAAGTTGTAAATATTTCCAGATGGCTTTTCTTGTATTTTCAGATACATTATCACAATTGTATAATGTTTTGAAATCTACATTTGGTAAAAAAAATGTGTTTGTAGTATTTTCTGCATTAAAAATTTCGTCATTTTGGTATAAAATGTCAAAGAATCTCTCAGGATAAACACTAATACAATATTCATACAATCTTTGAATTTCTGATTCTGGTAATTTTGCATCTGTCCAGTTTACCCATAAATACGTATATTCTGGAAAAGTGATTGACAAATCTTTCACGAAATCTCGAACAATCACGATAAAATTTTCTGGTGGTACTGATTTTTCTGCTGTTTTTGATTGTGGTGTTGATTCTGTTTTTTCGCTTTTCTTTGGCATTAAAAATATATACTAATAATTTATATATTTTTATACTATTATAAACATAAATTATAATTTTTGTATGTTTATTTACTAAAATACTATGATTTTTATCATTTCCTATCATTTCTATCAATTTTATAGTTGACTAACAGACCTCATCATATCTACAATTGAAGGCGTTGCATATGTAGTTTCTATATTTTGAGATAAAATGAAATCATCAAATTCATCACAGTTTTCATCTATATTATCTTCTCTAAATATTGCATCGTATTCATTATTATCCAATGACATTGGGTAATCAGTTGTATCTTCTTCGCCAATACATGGAAAGCATATATGATTACTACGTTTAACTGGCGTTTGAGGAATATCCATACATCGTTTCAACATAAACCTGTTATCATTATTATCTTCGTTTATATCTGTAACGTTATACGTTTGTTGGCGCCCTTGTGAAGTTTGTCTTGAACAAGAATACATATGTGATATATGTGAATCCATTGTTTTGTAAGATACATATAAATCATCCATTAATATTTTGATGAATTTATTACGTTCATCGTTTTCACCGAATTCATCCCTGTATTTTTTAAGTTTATTGAATAATGATTTCACATTATTTTTTATTTCTATCTTATCATTTTTTTTATTTTTATCATTTTTATCATTTTTTTTATTTTTATCATTTTTATCATTTTTATCATTTTTATCATTTTTATCATAGATTTCTTCATTTTCGTCTATATTTTCTATTTTTTCATTGCTTGGTGTTGAAATTACCCCAAACCCTGGTGTAATATTATGGTTATTCATTGATTTTTTTGTATTATATTCATTGATAATGTACAATAATTCTTGTACTTTTTGACGATATATATATTGTGTTAAATCGTTAACTTCTTCTTTGTTTTTATTTGCATCGAACAATGCTGGCATTGGTTCAACCACATCGAATAATTCGATAATATTACTATCAATTAATCGTCCATTTATTTTTATAGTTATTAAATCGGGGTCAATGCTTCTAATATGATATGTTTTTGTAATGTCTGCTGCAATTTTAGGAATACATAATCTATCTGTCCAAACATTGTTTTTCCAATCATAAATTTCGCCATCTTCAACTGTAATAAATCCTTCTTCAATTAATGAATATACGAGGTTATTTATAATTTCGCCATATACAAACCCAGCATTTTCGATTTTGTCTACAAACAAATATTCACCATATTTTTTATTTGCTAATGTATTTAACATATAACTGTTATGTGTTTTACCAAACCCAATAAATATATTTGTATAATATTCATCTATAATTTCAGCAAGTTTCACTGGGTCTTCGCATCCAGCAGTTGCATCACCATCGGTTAATTGTATGTGGACAATTTTATGCGTTGGATTTTTTTCCATATAATAGTTGATTTTTGTTTTTGCATTTTTCAAAGATTTTTCAATATCAGTAGAACCATTCGGATAAATATTCGATATCATTTGCATATGTTCTTCAATATTGGAAGAATTCATTTGCGTGAAATCAAATATTGATTTTATTTCATGGTCAAATACATCTAATGCGATATAACATTCGACGTTTTGCATTTCAGCAAATACTTTCAAAATGTTGTTCAATGTATGGATAATATGTTGCATTTTTGTGCGGCCATCGCCACATGTATCTGACATAGAACCAGAATAATCTACATTGAAGAATATTGCAAGAGGTACCGTGATAGGCTCTGTTTTTTCTGTTATAAGTGAAAGTGTTCCAAAATGCTTATGTTCAGTATCATCTTCAAATAGAGTTACTGGTAAATCTTCCAAATTTTTTGTATGGAATTGGAGAACACCGTTTACTTTGTTATTTAAGAAAGCTGACATAATAGTAATTGTACTTGTTGTAGTTGTTGTATATTTCTATTCATAATTGAATTTTGTAATATTTCAATTTTTTACAAGTTTTTCAAATCATTTTTATATAAAAATATGTAGAAAATTGAAATACTTTTATTTGTTTACTTCTAATAGCATTAAACAAATAACAACAAGTAATTAACCGATTCAACCAGTAAACTGCAACCAAATAACAAAATATGGCATCCATGAATATATTCATTCCTCGCATTCTATCAAATATTTCAAAAAAGAACATTAAGGATACTTTCAAACAAATGAACATTGGTAATGTTACTTACATTGATATGCGTAAGCGACTAAATGAAAGTCGCATCTTATATTCATTTGCATTTCTCAATGTTGAACTTTTGAATACTCCTAAATCAAATGAAATTTCTGATAAAATCACTATAAATGGAAGTGCTCAATTATATTACGACGATGAACATTATTGGGAATTAAAACATTATATACCACACGAAGAGCGAAGTCCTGTCGCATATCTCGAAATAGATGAATTATGCAAATTATTGGTCAAGGTGCCAGCATCGTTTAGTGAAAGTGACCGCAAAATGATAAACGATGAATTTGATGAATTACAACATGAAACCGACTGTTTGTTAGAAATCTCCAATGCTATTCATGAACAACCAAAAATTGTTCCTAAATATTATTCTCTTTTCTAAAAACAAAAACAAAAAACAAAAATTCCCTAAATAAAAACAAAAAATTCCCTAAATTGGGATTTTTTTATTTTGCAAAAAACAAAACAAAACAAAACAAAAATCTAATGAAATGGTATATAAATGTCTTATTTACATTTTTTTAATGTGGATTCATTAAAACATAATTTTGCTAAATTAATTGAAATTGACAAACTGATTTATGAAAAAAAAGATATAATTACAGAGAACCTGAATAAACTAAAAACTACGTACAATAATTTGATTAAACACAATAGTAAAAAAATATTTTTGTTTTGTTTAGATTCATTTTATTTTCAATACAAGATTTTAAACATGGAATTGGAGAACCTAAATCGTTTTATCATATTGATAAACAATCGCATGTATGGTGATTATTACAAATTATACAATATCATTATCACGCAAACCAAAGAGAAACATATTGAATTACCGAATGCACCAGATAGTGCTAAAATACCGATTTATAAAGATTTAGAACCATTTCGTGAATATAAAATCGAAGATATACAAGAAATACACAAGACCATTTTGATATTATTGAATGATATGTATTCATATTATTCGAGTGCAGAAAAACGAAAAAATGATTATAGTGATAATACAAATGTTGGATCTTCAATTAGTAATTTTTTGACCACATTGGAGTTTGAAAATACAATGATACGAGAACAAATGAGTTTATACATCAATTATCTTCATTATTTTCACTCTTCTCAACAAAATTATTTAGCAAAACTTTATACTAAAATGGATATGTTTAAACGTGAGATAGATGAAGATATATTGAATAATAATCGAAAAACAAACCATGATGCAGGCATTGAATCCTATTTTATTTTATCGCATGAAACGATTGATTTTGATTTTGATGATGGATTTACACACAATCCAATTCGTTCAAAAGAAAGCGTTATTGAGGAAAAAATACAACAATCTGAATTGGTTCTCGATACAAATGATGGAGTTATAGAAAATATAGATAATCTAATCCGTATGACTGAATCAGAAAACATACATATTGAATTAGAAAAAAAAGAATGTACCGAAGAAAAATAAAAATAAAATGTATTTTACAACTGTAAATGAATTTCTACAACATATGTATATATTATATATATTTTGTGTGTTATGAGTAAACCAAAGGTCGAAAAAAAACTAAATATGGAAGATAATGTAGATAATGATAATAGTAGTAGTGTAGGTAGTACTACAAAAAATATTGACTGGTCACCTGAAAATGAAATGATTATGGTGGAATGGTGTGATATTGCCCAATGTTATAAATGGTTAAATACTCGTGCTCATAATAAATACGCTATAATGCATGCATGGTTTACTATACCAGCAATTACATTATCTACAATTAGTGGAACTGCATCTTTCGCACAAGCGAGTTTACCAGTGAATTATCAGACTTTTGCGCCCATGGTGATTGGTAGTATTAATATATTAATTGGTATATTAACCACTATACAACAGTATTTGAAAATATCTGAATTGAACGAGGCACATCGTGTTTCGGCAATATCTTGGGATAAATTCGCACGTAATATTCGCATTGAATTAGCAAAAGCACCGCCAGAACGTATGGACGCCGGTCATTTTTTGAAATTAAACCGTCAAGAATTTGATAGACTCATGGAAACCAGTCCATCTATACCTATTAAAATTATTAATGAATTCAATAAAGTTTTTTCAGGAAAGCCAGGAACAGAGCAACGACAAAGATTTGATGCATTGAAGAAACCAGATATATGTGATATTATTGTTACATCCAATGAAAGTAGACATCAATGGTATAAGGAATTGCGTAGTCCAACATTCGACCCAAGTGATACTATAACTGATTTACAAGCCCGTGAAACTGTTATACAATCAAAAGTAGATGAAATTGTTAGAAAAGAACGCGAAGAACAGGAAAAAGAACGAAAGAGACTTGCACAAAAGAAAAATTTTGCATTGGTTGCTCTCGAAGTTTCCAATAAAATCAAGGTCGCTCATGAAAAAATCGACAAATTTGTAAGTGAATTTGAGAACATGCACGGTAGACGTCCAATGAATGAAGAAATCATGTCTAATTTCGGTGATGAAATGGCGGATGATATTTTAAAACAATATTTGGATAAATATAGTAATTTGGCTATTTCACTCAACGATTATGATAACAATGTATAAGCCTGTATTATTCTAATAAATAAGCCGACATTGAAAAAAAAAACCATATTTAGGGATTTTATGTAACATCATTAAATCGCGTAACATATGTTCATATACGCCGCCACACACATCGGATGGTTCTAAATTATTATTCAACCGTTCATTTTTTCTATAATATGTAAAAGTATTCAAATAATCCATATGCAAATAAAGAGAAGCATATACATTCATAATAGCATTATTTCCAACATTCATCCAATCTGATATTAAATTATCGGGTTGTCCTATTTCAACATAATGTATATATCTAGGGTCTAATTGAGAACATAATAAAGGTTGTTCTGGTAAAAAATCAAAACGAAGCCGAATTACATAATCATATACTATACCGTTCTCGGTAGCGTATACTTCTTTTAATTCATTGGATTTGTAAATAGAATAATACATAGATGTCAATTGTTTTATAACATGACTTTTTGCATCCTCTCTTGACAAATTTTTATGAGCGTTCATTTTCATTACATTTTCAATTCGTTTTTCGGGAACATTGAAATTCGGTTTTTGAAAATTACGCGGGGCTTCAATCAAAACCTTCTTTGGTTTATATAATTCTATTAAACGTATATCAATATCCGGTTCTAAATTGCATGTTCCGTTATCCATGTGCAATTTTTCTATATAAGGTGTATCTTTATCATAATTCATGTGTATAAATACATCTGCATTGTTGGGTAATATAATATTATTATATATGTATGGATATGTTTCTAATGCTTTTCTTGGCTGTCCGGATAAACATAATGCAACTTTCATATATAATATAACATTTTAATGTTTATATTATATTTACTGGTATTTATTTTCCATTTTTTACATATGTATAATATTTATCCAAAATGTCAGTAGAATCTAAACCAAGTTCTCGTTGTTTGTAATAAGCATAATGAGAAACAACTGTATTTCCATAAATTTCATTTGGACGACCTGTCCAAATTGGAATATATATAGACAACCAAGGTTCGTCGCCATACATATCTGCATAATTATTCATCAGTTCTTTCAAATCACTTCCTATCCATGAACATACATTGATTGAAATGGCCTCTATTGTATTCAATGTAATATTTTTTCCAAATTTATATTTATCAATGTTATTGTTGTATAAATCTTGTAAAAATTGATTATGTAAATCATAACAATATTTCAAATTACCCCAAGCAACTGGACAAAGTAATTCGTCATGATGAATAAAATCTTCTAGACGAAGTTTTTTATTCTTGTTATCCATAATATGTTGATAAACACGCGATATTGTAGCTGGCCAAGTATTTCCTATTTCACTTTTTTGCTCTGGGTTATATACATTTAGTTCTTGTAACATCCAACTCATAAAATGATTGTTTATAATTACTGGGTATAACACCGGCGGGTTTGGATTTTGAATACGATATTGAATAAAATCGGTAAATAAAGATTCGTCAAAATAAACAATATCATCATCCAATTTCAAATATACAGTATTGTCTTCTTGACATGATTTATACGAATTATCCCATATTAGACATTTGTCGTCTAGAATAATATTTCCATCAATATTGCAATATACGGTTTTTACAAATTCATTTTCTGTTGCGAATTTTTCCATATAATCAATATCACTTTGTATAGTGGTAGCAACATAAATACGGTATTCATCAATATATTGTTTATATTTCAAAATCAATGGGAAAAGGATTTTCAAATAACATTCGCGACCACCAAAAGTCAATACAACTATTTTCATATAATAACATTTATGAAAACATTATTTTATATAGTTTTATCATATTTTATCATATTTTTACTATTATTTACAATTCACAAAACAAAGAATCCGGTTTAACGCACCAAATCGACTGATTGTTCTCTACATATTCAAAAACTGACTTGTTCAATAATATACTATTGTATTCATTGATGTCAATTTCTTTCATTTTCTCAAAACTGCGGTCCAATACAATATTGTTCTCACTAAATACAGCATATCGTTTTGAACCGGTTTGTAAGAAAAAATAAAAGAATCCTAAATGTGGATGTTGACTTCTTTTTTCAAAATTGGTTTTCATAGATTCCGTAATATTTGTATATGAACCGTTCTCATATTTGCATAAATACAATGACGATGGAATTTGTAACAATGTTCTATTATTTGTTTTTATTTCATTCATATATCTGTATTTTTGGAAAAAATCGAGAACAATGTTCTCAATAGGTATTTTTTGGATTTCTTTTTTTCGAATTTCATCGATAATACCCCATTCATATTTTTCGACTTCGGTTGTTAAAAAGAACATATTTTGTTTTTTTTCAGTTTTGAAATTGACCGATGGATAATTGGTTAAATCAAATACTACAAAAATATTGTTCTCGTCAAATTCCAAAAATCCTTTGTATATTTCCTCCATCATGGATTCATCGATTTTATCAATTTCAAATATATCCAAAAGTTTTTTTATACATTCGTTTTTAAAATAAACGTCTTCGTCTAATTGAGATGTATCAGTTTTTTCTTGTATTTGTTTACCTGGACAATTAAATTCAATAGATGGAAATGAAAAAATATTGGGTTTT